>Ga0268349_1000106_pt1 | contig 16825 bp, 13 predicted proteins | sample G5R2_MAIN_18SEP2_FD_190164 | JGI IMG/M metagenome (GOLD analysis project Ga0268349, IMG submission 190164) | Phyllosphere microbial comminities from switchgrass, GLBRC, Michigan, United States - G5R2_MAIN_18SEP2017_LD1 | ecosystem: Host-associated > Plants > Phyllosphere > Phylloplane/Leaf...
GTAGGGGTGAGCTGCGCGTGTAAAACGGCAGATCGGGCTAAAAAGCCCGATTAGCTTTACCAGGGGGCGCCGAGATATTGAAAATCGACATGATTTCCGTGTTTTCACGCCCAACCGGCGTTATCGCCGAAGTTGCTCGGAGCTTCCCTAAGCGTCAAGCCTTTGTGTAGCCTACAGTGGCAAACAGGTTCCTTAATCAAAAAAGCAGCAGACCGGCGGTTGATGTTCTATGCCACATAAATTGGCAAATTCAAAGCGCGTCATGAGCCCTATCAAAGGCATGGCGGCCGGTTTCGAGGTGTACAGCATCGGCGAAACCTTTTGCAGCCTCACCGGCCAACTGATTGACCTGACCGTGTCGGGGTACTGCACAACACGGCTGTGTGCGAGGTATGGGGCATCGGTCACCGCTTGGCGGCTCACCTGTAGTCGATGGACATAAAGTTTCCACATGAAGTCGGCGTCAAGCGCAAGGACGCGCGTCGTGTGTTCTGGTCTGGGTGCGACTATAGTGTGCGTTAAGTAAGCTGAAAAAAACATGTTCATGCAAGCTATTTATCAGGCTGAATCTGCAGAGGTGTCATATGGATATTTTGAATACGCTTCGTTCATTTATCAAGGTTGATGATTCAGCGGCTCAAGCCGCTCAAGAAGCCGCTCAAAAAGACGTTAAGGATTACTTGGATATTCTCATGCGATTAGGCGAAATCAAAGCTGAGTACCTGAAATTGAAAATAGTCGAGGCGCTGCGTTCACCAGCTACCTCTGAAAACGAGGCAGTGCCAATTGAAAGTATACTCGAAACCTCCTCTAACATTTACGCCACAACAAAAATAGAAATTGACGCAGTAAAAAACGCGATTACTCCTCTTATTTCGGAAATATCACCAGGTTTGGAAGGTGATCGGAAAAAAAGCATGGATTCGTTGATCGAGAATTTAATCTCAGGTTTTCTGGGTGGACCAAAAAGCCCTAAGGATACCAAGGAACACTTTTTTGTATATGCGGAAGGGCTCTCGCTAATAAGGCTTGACGTGTATCTGTGGGAACAAAAATTTAATTTTTCCGCACTTGGTCAAAATAGTCTCGGCAGTGTGCTAGTGATGACCTACTGTAAATCTGCGATTAATGCTGAGAAAATAAATTTGAATACATTTATTACTCTATACCAATATCAATTCGCCAGAACTGAAAGCGCCATGGATGCGAATGAGCTCAACAGGATCAAACAAATCTTTTATTTTCTTCGTACCGGAAAAAGCGGGATGATCCCTAACTAGAAAATTAGCGATATCGGCTAGGCCATATACGAAAATGTCCTCCCAGTGGCTAGATAGCCTGCCATATAGTGTGGTCGCAATTGTCTTGGATCGCCTGCGGCTCCATTAGCCCGGGCGGGGCTTCGCGAACCCGCGGTTGACCACTTCCGCGAAAATTTTTTGTCGCCAGTCGCGTTCGGTTTTTTTGCACCAGTGGCGTTTTGAGTTGCCCCACTGAATGCCGGCTGCAGTCGCCTATGAACACCAGACAAGATAATGTCATCTATCGTTCATAAGCCCATTATGGAAGAAGGATCACCCATGACAGACCTACTGAAGCGCGATGAAGCAGAGCAAGCATTCGCTTTGGCCCGGTTGCCTACCCCGTTCGCGGTATTGTTCGAGCGTAGCGACCTTTCGGTCGAATTGTTCGCTCCGCGGGTAAGGGATACTCAAACACCACACGCTCAGGACGAGCTGCACATCGTCAGCTCAGGTACTGCCACCTTTAGCCGCGATCAGGTGTACACGGAAGTGAAGGTGGGTGACCTTCTGTTTGTCCCTGCGGGTGTCGATCACCGCTTTGAACGGTTTAGCGAAGACTTTAGGACCTGGGTAATTTTCTTTGGTCAGGTGCACCCGTGTCAGGTTCGGCCAAATCGGATGGTGCACCATGACTCCTGCCGTTCTGGTACTAAGCCCAACCATGCCAGCGTTGGTTGGTCAGGTCGGTATTCGTGCCCACTGGGCGTCTTTTGATGTTGCAACAATCAGCAACCGAGTCATGTCAGCGGGCGACAACTTATTGAAATCAATCAAAGAGTGAAATCAGGTTCGCTCGACCTAGCCGCTGCTGCGGCCCATCAAAATCCACCGCCCCTTTCTCCAAAACGCTTTTTTGACACTGCCGGACAAAAACTCTTTATAACATTGCCTGCGTGCTTAAACCCTTGATGCCATAGCCTATATGGCTAGATTATTTAAACAGACTAGTGGCTTTCATAACGTTCGTTGGCTTTTTAGCGTCAGGCCAAAGGGTCATCAAAGGTCAACACTCAATTGGGGTCCTCTTTAAAACGAGCGCCTGTGAGTAGGAAAGCTACCCAATTAAAGAAATAAGGATCCAATTCGTAATTGCTCAATAATCTAAACACCCGCTGGTTGCAGAACAAAGCCGCACTACACTCCTTTTCCTGAGCTAACCCTTCATCTTCATACATTCCAAGGAAAGGAGATCTGCAATGTCTGCAACGGTAAAATCCGGAACCCCTACCGTCACATTGACCAACCAGAGTGGCGACGAACTTGCTGTCATCAGCGCCTATAGCGCTGATGACACCAATGCCCGGCAGGTTTACAACCAGACCCTGACTTTACTGAAAACCAGCAGCGGCGCCAGCACCGTCGCTAACTCCAATGCCGCCGATGTGGAATTGGTCGGTGCTACTGGCCAGGTTATCTTCGACTTGCTGTATTCGCGACCGGCCAACCTCTATCCAGTGCGCAACGCTTCGTTATTGGCCATTAGCAGCAACGCTGAGGCGCTTACAGTGACGGAGACAGACGCCGCCACTATGACCAATGCGTTCACCTTCATTCAGACCATCTCTGCCTACCCGTCTTCCACCTTGGCGCAAAACTACGCGGCGGCAGCACAGAATGCTGCAAACGGCACCTCGAACCAAGGCATTACCTCGGCGATGAGTGCGTTTTTCGCAAGCACCAGCCAGTTCAAGGACCTTGACGTAGTCACCGTGACCACCGCTCAAACCTACCTCAGCGCCTTCGCTTTTGGTTGGGCGCAAAGCAAGGCCAGCTACACCTACTTCCTTTATGCGCCCGGCACCGCCAGTAGCGGCAGCGACAGTGCTTCCCCGAGCCAGCTGGGTACCCTGACCATGGTGCAGAAGAGCAACCCGCCAGTACCGGCCGACCCCACTGACCCTTCCGGCGGCTATACGCTAAGCTTTACCGACAGCAACAAAAACGTCACACCCTTGTTCTATTCCAATGGCCAGTTTGTTTCCAGCCTTACCGAAGACGTGCCGGCGTTGTGCTTCAAGGGCCTTTTTACATTAAAAAGCCAATTCAGTGGCAACGTTAATGACACCGAAGTATTGCCCATCCTGCACGGCTCTATAAATGGTGCCACTGCCCTCGGGCTGAACTTTCAGTTGCCGGCCAGTGATGACACTGATGAGTGGTACGCGCTGTTCCATCCGAAGAATTTCTACCAATTCCTGCAATCGGTAGCATTCATCGTTGGCGTATTAATGGCACTCGAATGGGTCGGCAGTAAGCTTGTCTCGCTGGGCAAATACATTAAGGACAAGTGGAACGGTGAGGTGCCAAAAAGCCAAGAGCAGCTATTAGCGGATTTTGCAGACCGCCTGGAAGCCAATCAGAAGGCGTTATTAGACAAGCTGGCCGAGCGTTTCGGCCCTCAGGACCCTGTCAATGTACCGGAGCCCGCTGCGATCGGGCCAAGCATTGAGGAACTGCGAGCCAACAGGGTTAACCAACTCTCGGAACTACAGCGCGACAACCTGAACGACTCTATCGATGCTCAACTGGGGCAAATCGAGGAACTCGCAAGAATCTCTGACACCCCGGCGCTCAATGATGCGGCCACCAAGCTCGCAAAGGCCCGTGACGACCTGAATGATGCGTTCACGCCGGAGGAAATGCAGCAGGCTTTGGCCGAGGCAACTTCGGCGGTGAACGACGCGCACACAACCATTGGTGAATCCATCGAGGCAAATGCCCAAAGCCTGACCCAGGAGCTCAAGCAACAACTCGACGATGCACAGACCGCCGTCAAAGAAGCGCAAGAGGTGAATGAAAACACTGAAATGGAAAAGGACGGTGTGAAGGACGGTGATTTCGACGATCACCTCGACCCAATCGATATTTGAACCCCCTTTCACCTCCCCGGATCGGCGACCTGCAGGGTAGTCGGCCGCGCCCATGGAAGCGCCAACATGACAGATACACTGATCACAGTGGTCAACCAACTGGACTTTACCGTAGTTGTCTATGACACCATGTCGCAACCTGTCGGCGACCCTCCGAGCACCAACCCGGCCGACTACTACCCGGTATACAAACAACTCGGTACTGTGGCTTCAGGGCAAAGCGCACAGATCCCCAGTTCAGAAATGCTTCCGCGGCTTGTAATAACCCGGCAAAGCGATGACTTCCCGGTACAGCTGTTCGTTCCAGACCTAGTCAACGGCAACTTCAGCACCACAGTTACCAGTACCGACCTGGCCTCGACCAACGCGGCCTGGGCCTTTTATCAAAGCTATGTTAGCCAGCCTTACACGCCGCTGGCTCTGCAGTTCAGCGAGCTGGTGACCAATCCGGCGAACATACTCATGCTGGATGCGCAGGTGGCCACGCTGCTCGCCACAAGCCCCTACACTGGCGCCAATTATGACGCCTTCAACATCGTCTCTTTCTGGGCCAACAACTCACTGCATGCCTGGACCGGGACGTACTATTGCTATGAACCAGGCACTAATGATGGGCAATTGGTGCTACCGCAAACCACGGTCGGCACGCTGTCGATCCAGTCCGGCAGTGCGATCTTTACTGACAACCTTGGCACTCAGACCTTACTAACCCTGTACAACCAGCAGCTCAGCTCCAGCGGCGCCGACAAGACCTCAGGCCTGATCACAACTGGCACCTTGCGCGATCTCAGTTGGGAAGGCAAACCCGATCAGTTGGCGATGTGCTGGTGCGGCACCCAGAACGGCAATGTGTTCATTGCCCAGCCCTATCAGCAGCCGACCATACCGTGGTGGGTGGCTGCCTACGACATGGCCTTCATCGCCTTTGAGGGTGTGCAGATCGCCATGATGGTGGACATGGCCGTACATGTACTGCAAAGCACGGCCAGCGGCCTGAAATGGCTGGGCCAGAATGCTCAAAGCCTGTACCAGAACGTCTCTCAGCGCCTGCAGTCTGTAGGCGAGAATGCCAACCCCCTGGGCGATATCGGCGACCCTGTGAACCCGATTAACGTTGACGTAGATGTGGACGTAGACGTGGATATCGATATTGACGTCGACATCGATGTGGATGTGGACATCGACGTGGATATCGATATCGACATCGATATTGACGTGCTGGTGGTAGACATCGACGTGGACATCGATATAGACATCGACACTGACAATGTAGTGGACAACGTCGATGTGACCGACACCGATGTGGACGTTGACATAGATACAGACGTCAACGTTGAGCAGGGGATGGTTCAGGGCTTGGTCAACAAGGTTGGCAACTGGATCATGACCAAAGGTTTCCCGGCACTTGTCGAAAACCTAACCATCATGGTTGCCTTCCAGACCGCAGGGCAACTGCTCAACGCCTGGAAAAGCGCCTCCGGGCAATATCTGGATTCGCTTGCACCACAACAGTCCACCGGTGTGGGACTGCTGGTCAACAGCATGCTTAACGAAGCCAATTCGGTACAGACACGCTGGACGACCTTCGCCCAATACGTCAAAGAGGCCGAACCCGATAACACTGCCCAGCAGATGAACATCGCCACCGTACTGATGACCGCCAATGCATCCGCTGACCATGCCCAGCAAGCCTGGCGCTGGTCGAGCGACGACGAGAACGCGCTGTTAGGCCAGATGGCTGCCTGCAGCAGCGCAGACCAAGCCTATATCTTGCTAGGTGGTTACACCTGGCAGGGCCAGGCATTGCCGATCAAGGTCGGTTGCAGCGTTGCGCTCAAATACCTCAACCAGGTCGCCAGCTAACTTTGCAAAGGAGTGTCGTATGACGCGTTCTACCGCAACTTCAGTGGAAACGGCAGCCGCCTACGCCAACAAGCACGCACACGCCCAAGCCTGGGAAGCACTGGCCCGCGACATTGCCCGCCAACCACCGGCCTCACGAACACCTGCCGCGACCACGCAACAGGGTGCAGGCCAATTGACCATAATTGGCTCTGGCATTGAGGCCATGGGCTTCAGCGTTGGTGATGAAGCCCTGCTCAAAGCAGCCGACAAGGTCTTTTATTGTGTTGCCGACCCGGCCACCACGGTCTGGCTCAAGCATCTACGCCCGGATGCCTTCGACCTTTATGTGCTCTACGACGATAACAAAGTGCGTTATCACACGTACATGCAGATGAGCGAGGCGATGCTACACCCGGTGCGCCAGGGCCAGAACGTAGTGGCCGTATTCTACGGCCACCCAGGCATCTTCGTGCTGTCTACCCACCGAGCAATCGCCATTGCACGCCGCGAAGGTTACCAAGCAACAATGCGTGCCGGCATCTGTGCCCTCGACTGCTTGTGCGCTGACATCGGTATCGACCCTTGTCACCCTGGCCTGCAGACCCACGAAGCTACCGATATGCTGGTACGCGACCGGGTGCCAGATACCAGCCTGCACGTAGTGCTATGGCAAGTGGGGCTGATAGGCGAAATGGGATTCCGCCGCGAGGGCTACCTCAATGAAAATTTCTCGATTTTGGTGCAATACCTGCAACAGCATTATGGCGACGATTATCCGATCACGCATTACATCGCCTCGCGCTATCCAGGGGTCGCACCGGTCATTGAGCATTTTGCGCTGAGTGCCCTTCACGACCCGCAGGTACAAGTGCGCTTCACTGGGATTTCGACGTTCTACATCGCCCCCAAGGTGAGCCGGCCCAGCAACCGCGACATGGCCATCCGGCTGGGCCTGCTCAAGGACCATGAAATCCTCAAGACCCCCACGAACCCACAACGCGAAGTTGATTGCTACGGCCCTCGGGAGCTTGCCGCGATTCGTCAGTTCGCCAGCTTCAAGGTACCGCAGGGCTATCATTGGCAGGAATCTACGCCGGCCAGCCATTTCATACTTGCGCTGAAAAACGACATTGGCCTGCGCCAACGTTTTGCCGCCGACCCGAGCGCCACCGTCCACAGCGATGTGTTCCCCAGCTTGAGCGGCCGCGAGAAACGCCTATTGGCTACAGGCGATCCCGGCGCCATGCAGATAGCCGCCAAAGGTGTATTTGCCAAAGACTCGCATAACAAGACGTTCCTTTTGCAAATGCTGCGCAGTAAGAGCCTCGCTGGCGAGGTGCGCAAGGCATGCCTTGCCTGTGACAAGAACAGCAGCAAGCACTTGGCAGAAGTTGCGCGTTTCCAGGGCTGGCAGTTCGATACGGACCACTTGTCGCAGGATATTGTCCTTCTCAACCGTCACGACAGCCTGCCCTGGACCGGAGTCTATTTCAGCGAGCCGACACAGCAACTGATCGTGATCATTGGCGACCTTGGCAAGCCCGATCAGTGTCTACTCTATATCGATGGCCAGCCGATACGGCGGGCACGCTACGAGAAAGGTGTCCTGAAATGGGCAGCAGCAAGCGGCAATCCAAATAACGGATTCCTACGCAGCGACCTAGGGCGTGGGCGCAAGCGCCGGCTGATAGGCTCGATCTGGCGCGAGCAGGACACCGTGCCAGCCGAGCATGCGTTGATTGCCAACGAGTTGCCGCCGGGTGGGCTGATGCCTGTGCACTTGGTGGGTAGGCATTGCAACGCCCTTGGCGACTGTTTGCATATTTCCGTGTGCGATCAACAAGTGGTCGCGCAGCTCAACGGCCAGCGGTTGGAGGCCGGGTTGAGCATCAGCGGCTGGTCGCTGTGCATCGGAGAGCAACGTTTCGACTTGCAAGCGCTGGGCGCACCACCACAGTCAAACCATCGTTACCAGCGCCAGGCATTGCTCGCCGACGAGTACTGGGGCGACTATGTACTAAGGAACCAACTGGCTGATAGCCCGCCTATTCTCCTCAATTGGTCGGCGCAAGGCCTGACAGTCAATGGCCAGGCCGTTGCGCAAAGCGGGTTCTGCGATCAGCGGCTGAGCTGGAGCGGTGGCCCGGCGCTGGCAGCCAGTGGCACGGTAGAGCTGCTCTGGGACCCTGTCACGCTCAACACTGTATTGTTTGGCAGTATCGGCCTGCCGGCCAGCGGCAAGGCTAACTGCCTCGGTGCCCGGCTCAGTAGCCAACGGCTGCCATCGATCAACCCATGGGCCGACCAGGGTCTGTCCGCTCAGGCATGGGAGTGCCTGTACCAACTTTGTGCCAACGCTGAGGAAAACGGTGGCTTGATGCTTTGGCATAAGTGGCAGAAATACGCATTCAGCACGGCGGTCATGAATCGTCAGTTGCACGCTGTATTACGTTAGAGGTGGCGAGCCGTGAACCTGTTTCGTCATCAGCGTGCTGGCGGGCCGGATGGAGTCTGGATGGCCAAGGTGGAGTACGACACTGAAGCCTTCGCCTTCCAGCAGATCATCGCACGAGATATTTATGGTGTGAGGCAATTAGCCCTGTTGCATCAGGCGCAGAGCGAGCGTGAACAGTGGCGTGATGATGAGCGTGCTGGCTATCGCGCCAACCTGCGCTTGCGTGATCAGATGAAAGACCTGCCCGCAGGCTGCCCTTTGTACCAGGCCTATCACGGGTTTGTCCGCAACGTGATTGCGGCCGCGTTTGGTGGCAAGATCGCCTATGCCAATCGACCAAAATGGCGCGTGCACCTGGCGCACACCTGCAGCGTCAGTGCCTGGCACTGCGATGCACAGGTTACCCGGCGCAGTGACCAACTAACGGTGTGGGTGCCGTTTGTCGATGTTGAGGGCGGCTGCACGATGCATGTAGAAACCGGATATGGCCGGGGTGATTTCATTCCGGTAACACTGCGTTACGGCCAAGCATTGATATTCGATGGCGGGTATCTGGCTCATGGCAGTGTACGTAACCATACCAATACTACGCGGGTGAGCATGGACCTGCGTTTCGCCTGCCACCACAGCACTACCGCGATTTTTGAGCGCTTGCGCGAAGCGCGCCCTTTTCCGCTGCCGACGTTTTAACAAACCGGAGCGGCGCTTTCCAAGTGAACTTGAATCTGCACAGGGCATTGAATGAGCAGACCGCCGCCAGGCAGGATGTTGCACGAAACGTTGAGCGAATGGCTCAGATGGCTCAAGAGAGCAGTGAGCGTGTCAATGGGGCTTCCAAGAATGCAGCCACTATTGAAACATTAGCGCGCAACCTCGATAGGCAAGTCGCTCAGTTCAAGCTGTGAGGTATTGGGCTCTGCATGAAATTGGCCGAAACCATTTCAGCCCCCCACCAATAGAATCAGTAAGGTTGCGTCCATCAAGGACTGATGGACGGCATGAATACCCCGACGCTACATGGCGGCGCTCGTAGAGCCTGCAGGTGACTGCTTGCCAATGAAGCTCAAGACTGCGAAGCACTATCCCAGTGCTACACCTGTAACGACCACGCTACCGCATCCGCACCCGCTGGCAACATCATTGGGCATTCACGATCAGAGGCCGCACGAAAAATGGCTTCGGCCACATCCTGCTCCTCAGTCACGCCACCTGAAGCCGCTTGTTTACGCAGGTTCGCCATGGCCTGTTCGGCGAAGCCTGCATAGGCAGCCGGGAAGCCTCCACCTGCAGCGATCTCGGCGCGGGCGGTATTCCCGAACTCGGTACCGGGCGCCTGGCCCGGCAGCACGACCCGCACACGAATACCCAACGGTTCAAGCTCCAAGGCGGCGCATTCACTCAACGCATTAACAGCAGCCTTGCTTGCACGGTAGATCGACAGCAAGGGCAACGGTCGATAGGTGGTACTGGACCCTACATTGATAATCACCCCCGCCCCCTGGGCGCGCATACCCGGCAGCACTGCCTGCATCATTGCCACTACGCCAAAGGTGTTGGTTTCGAAGACCTGGCGTACCCGTTCCAGCGGCGTGCCCTCAATGGCGTTAGCCCAACCAATACCCGCGTTGTTGACTAGCACATCGACCGCACCACTGGCCTCAATAACGCTCGCGATACTGTCGGGATTCGTGACGTCCAGTGGAAGGACTTGCAACCGATCGCAGGGCGCTAACGTATTGGCAGAAGGGTCACGCAGGGTGGCGATCACCCGCCAACCTTGCGCCAGGAAATAAGCAGCCGTCGCTCGGCCGAAGCCTGTGGAACAGCCTGTGATCAGTACAGTTTTCATAGTGAGTGTGCTCGTTTCAAGGGAGACCCTACGATAGGTCCGCGCCCCTGAGCGTGCTAGCATCGAGCGTCCGCCTTTTATGGGTGATAGTCCGACAGTGAACGACCCTCTGGCTCAAGTAATTGAGTTACTCCACCCCCGCGCGGCCTTTTACAAGCTGGTGACTGGCCGTGGCGACTGGGCGGTACGGCCACCCGGTGGGCAGCCCTTCTATGCGGCGGTCCTGGACAGCCAGCCACAGCTATCAGTCGCCGGCGAACGCCCCGTTCTATTAGGGCGCGGTGATTTCGTGCTCATCCCGGCCGCACGGCATTTCTTGATGAGCAGTTCAGCGCAGGCAGACGACCAAGCGTTGAGTGACCCTGCGGAGCTGGGCCCTGGTGTTTTTCACATTGGCGAGCCCGGCCCGTTCAACACCCGCCTGCTGGTAGGTTACTGCACCTTCGACTCCGACGACACCGCCCTGCTGATGTCATTACTGCCCGGTTTGGTGGTAGTGCGTGGCGACCCTCGCTTGAGCACCCTGGTCGAGTTGCTGGACGAGGAAGCCCGTGCCGAACGCCCTGGGCGTAACGCCATCCGCTCACGCCTGCTGGAAGTGCTGCTGATCGAAGCGTTTCGCGCCACCACCGCAGCAGCGCCACTACCCGGCCTGCTCCGTGGGCTGGCGGATGCCAGGCTCGCCCAGGCACTGCGCTGTGTGCACGAGCAACCTCAGCGCCCTTGGACGGTTGCAGACCTGGCGCGCGAGGCCGCCCTCTCCCGCTCAACCTTTTTTGAGCGGTTCAATAGAGAAGTCGGCATGGCACCCATGGAGTATGTGCTCAGTTGGCGCATGGCGTTAGCCAAACGGCTACTGCTAGAGCGCGTGCTCAGCCTGGACGAGGTCGCCCTTCGCGTCGGCTACAGTTCATCGAGCAGCTTCAGTGCGGCCTTTATCCGCCGTGAAGGGCAGGCGCCGGGGCGTTACGCGCGGCAGAAGGCGCACGCTTAATGTCCGGTTAAGCCCCTTCAGATCAGGCGCCGAACGCACCGTCAATGGTATGCATGGCGCCTGTCACAAAGCCTGCTTCTGGGCCTGCAAGCCAGGCGACCATTCCAGCGACTTCTTCAGGGCGGCCGTGGCGCTTGATTGCCATAAAGCTGTGCATCAGGTCCTTCATCGGGCCGTTCTCGGGGTTGGCATCCGTGTCAATCGGGCCCGGCTGTACGATATTGATCGTAATACCGCGGGGGCCAAAATCCCGAGCCAGCCCTCTCGCCATGCCTTGCAACGCGGATTTGCTCAAGGCATAGGCGGCCATGCCCGGCAATGGCATACGGTCGCCGTTTACCGAGCCGATAACAATAATGCGCCCGCCTTCGGGCATGTGCCGCGCGGCTTCCACTGAGGCATGGTAAGGGGCATGCACATTGATGCGAAGCAAGCGATCAATGGCGTCGGAGTCCTGTTCCAGGGCGTCGCCAAAAATAGCGATCCCGGCGTTGACTACCAGTATGTCCAGAGGGCCGCTCTCCCGCACTCGGTCAATCACTGCATCCCGGTCAGCGCTGTCAGTTACATGCGCGCTTGCACCAGTTTCGGTAGCGAGCACGCTCGCAGCGTCAGGCGAACCTGAGTAGGTGAACGTTACCTTTGCCCCCTGCGCTGCAAACCGTTTTACGATCGCCGCGCCGATACCCCTGCTCCCGCCCAGCACCAGTACTGTTTTATTTTTGAAAGCTGACATGGACATGCTCCTGATTAATGTAATTCATGCTACATTAATCGCCCATTACGCTGTCAAACACTTTTGTAAGAATGACTACAAAAAAATTATCCACCCGTGGCCGCCCCCGCCAATTCGACCCTGATCACGCACTGGTCACCGCACAGCGCCTGTTTCACGCCAAAGGGTACGATGGCGTTGGCGTCGCAGACCTGACCAAGGCATTGGGCATCAACCCTCCGAGCTTCTATGCAGCGTTTGGCAGCAAGGCGCAGTTGTACCTGAAGGTACTTGACCGGTACGCCCTGACCGGCGCCATACCGTTAATGCATATTCTCGAAGCGGACCGTCCCCTCGCGGTCTCACTCTCGCAACTGCTTGAGCAGGCTGCCCACAGCTACGCTGCAGACCCCTTAGCCGCAGGTTGCCTGGTGCTGGAGGGCACGCGAAGCCATGATGTGGAGGCGCGAGAGGCTGCCTGCGGCTTTCATCTTGCTGCCCAAGATGCCATTCGAAACCGCATTGCAGAGCGCTATCCATTGGAAGCAGATCGCCTGGCAGACTTTGTCTGCACCACCATGGTTGGGCTATCCGCAAGTGCACGCCATGGGCAGAACCTGGAACGGCTTCTGGCGACGGCACGGCTCGCGGCTGTGGCGATTACGCAGGTTCTTCCTGCCTAAACCACTTCGAAGTGGAGAAGGCTGATGGCCAACCTGGCCTCACGCAACGCATCAACGGGTGCTGAGGTTGCGTGTGGGGTAGTAAAACCCAAACCAGGGAAACTTTCAGCAGGTTCAGCCCCTGTTTGCCCCCTGCTCAACCATCAGTTTCGCTCGCCATTGCCGCCAGTTCAAAGGCAGGCCACCTGGGTTGTTCGCGGCATAGTCGTGGAAGGCATGCAAGAACTCCAACCGGTCCTTCAATAGCGGCCGTTTGGGACCTGCGCCTCGGTCCACATCCGTCATGTTGTAGTCGTAGCCCAGCTTGGCCATACGATCGATGATGGTCTGAGCAGAATAGTGCTGTGCGTTCTTGAGCATATCCATCATGGTCATAGCGGTAGTGGTACGGCCGCGCCCTCCCAGGCAATGCACCACAATGGCTTCGTTCGCCTGCAGGCAATGGCGCATGACGTCTACCAACTGGTCCGTTGCTTCGGGGCTGGGCCGGTTGTGGTCGGTAACGGGCACGCGACGATAGGTGGCGCCGGCCGAATTCACTATTTGTTCTTCGGTCTGAATATGCAAACCCTTCAACTTTGTCGTTTGCGGGTCAGCCTTGGTCCCTTTCACATAGGCGGCATCCACCAGTGTTACGGCGTCTTTTTGCTCAAGGTCCTTAAAAAGGGCTTGCTCGCGTGCGCTTTGCTCCGCCTTGCCCAAGCCTGGATGAGCCCAGTCCAAAGGCCCACGGAACGTGACGGGCAAACCATTGATCACGGCATGGGGCTCTTCGCGCAAGTCCAACACCGTAAGCGGCCCACTTCCCAGCGCCTCGCGAATAATGTTGACCTGCTGTACAGAAGAAATCCGCTCACAACCTGCTAACTTCAAGTCGCTCAGCCCACCTTTTTCCATCTCCTCAGGCAGCGAGCTCAGGTCAGCCGTTGTGCGGAAATACGCCATTTTGCCGTTCTTGGGCGGTGGCATTTTGTCGATGGCCATCACGCATTGGCCGTCGGTTTCTCGGGCGGGCACCGCATAGTTCAAAAAGGTGCGGTTAAGCCCCGAGGGTGCCCGCCCACCTGCCGCAACCGGGTGCTGAGTTGAGGTGGAGGTAGGTTCAGAGCGAGCCAGGTCTACGAAGGCCTCACCTTCAGGGCCCTGCAGTTGAGCGCTTAGAAGGTCAAAGCCGGACTTACCCGTGGGCCGAGCCTGAAGGGTCAAGGTACTGGCTGGCATCGGGTTTCCCTTGGTCACATTTGCGCTGGCCGACGGCTTGATTGACGCCTTGTAGACCACGCGCTCAGGGCTGGTGGAGTGGAGTTGGAAGGTTTCATGGCGCAAAGCGTCCCGCACCAGTGAAATAACCCTTTGGTCGTTTTTATCGGTTCGGGCTTCGGCATCCCTCAATCCCAGAATAGCGTTGTCACTGAGCCGGGAGGGTGAGAGTTTGGAGGGGTGATCAGCCTGGGCCTGGGCGGTTGCCCCTTGGGCAGGCTCGGGGTTGTTTAGCGTTAGAACGGCGGGGGCAGGAGTACCTTTTAAAGAAATCATTATTGGCCCTTTTTTCTTATGAGCACACGGGCCGCGTGTAGCGGCTGGGGTCCATGTGTGGTCGTCAGGCTTCGTGAGTTCCAATTGAGGTTTAGCAACCTGTCAGAAGCATTGCAGAACCCTGGCTTATTAGGCCAAGCGCCTTGTATGAGCGCGTTCCAATTCAAGCAAACCTTAACCAACTTAAACTAACTTAATAAAATTTAGTATGCGTAAACTTCAGAACCACACATTGCCCTAAAATGGAAAAAATTAGTTCACGCGCTGTTTACTTCTATATTAACATTGATACCGAAAGGCCGAGGAAGGCCGCTCACACATTGCAACTAAAACCTAAACTCTAATTATTGACAAGGACGCAAACACTTATGCAAAAAACCACCCAGCCAGCCCCTTCAGCCACTGGCGAGCTGATTGAAACGTTCCGCCAAGGCAAGGCTTTCCTGATCTTCGTTCTGATACTGGCCCTTGCGTTTTTTGGTATCGCCGCATTCGTATTTTATTTGAGCATGGCCTTTCCCATGAGCGACAGCGGTTCGGTCAGCCTTCACACGGCCAAAGGCATCGCGCTCAACTTCGATTCAAGGCAGGCACTGCTGTATTTCACAACAGGCTTTTTGATTGTTGTAGGGTTGATCCTGCTCGGTATCTACGCGTGGCAGAAAAAGCTGCGCACTACGGATTACGAGGTGCATGAGCATGGCCTTGTACGTATCACCAACGCACAACGCACCTACACCCCCTTTGCTGAAATAGAAGACCTGTACCTGTTCAGTTCCGGGCAAGTGGCCTTTACCGGGGCGATCACGAACTTGGCCTATCGCCGTAATGACACAGAGCCGTTTCATCGCGTCATTGCCAGCCTAAAAGGTTTTTACAGGTTCCAGGCACTGGTTCGTGAGCTGCATGTACGCGCACGGCTGCCGCTGGTAGTGCAAACGCTGGAGGCCGGCGGCCGCGCAGTGTTCAACTGCATTGAATCAAAACAGGTGTGGCGCAAGCGAATGGGCGGCAACTTCCTTAACATCACCACGGCACCCATTACAGTGGGACGGACTTTCATTGAGTACCAAGGCAACAGCGTGCCCCTGTCATCGCTGCGTACCGTTGACCTCAACGCCTGGACTGAAAAGGTGGTAATCCAGGCCGAGAATGGCAAGCCTATCCTGTCTACCATCGCTACCGGCATCTTGAGCCACGACGTGTTTCTCAATACGCTCGATGTATTGATGGCTGCCGAGGCGCCTGCGCCCCTCACGTCCGCCCCGCGTAATGATCAATCAACCTGTTCAGCAGAATTGCCAGCACAATGATCACGCCGGTGATTGCCATCTGGTAGAACGACCCCAGCCCCAGCAGGTTGAAAATATTGCGCAGCACCTGCAACAGCATCACCGCCACCGCCGTGCCCAGCACGCTGCCCCGGCCGCCGAACAGGCTGGTGCCGCCCAGCACCACGGCGGCGATGGCGTCCAGCTCAAGGCCCTGGGCGGCAGTGGGTTGGCCTACGTGCAGGCGTGAGGTCATCAGTACACCGCCGAACGCCGCCAGCACTCCGCAGATGGCAAACACCCCGATGGTCACCGCCCGTACAGGTACGCCGGACAGCCGTGCAGCCTCCAGGTTGCCGCCGGTAGCCAGCACGTATTCCCCGAACACGGTGTAGCGCAGCACCAGCCAGGCCACCAGGGCGATGGTCAGGAACACCAGCCCCAGCACTGGGAAGGCAATGCCGGCGCTGGGCAGGATGTCCACCATGGCCGAGCCGATGCGGGTAAAGCCTTGGGGCAGCCCGCCGATGGGTGCGCCATCGGACGCCAGGAAGGTCATGCCACGCAGGGACACCAAGCCGGCCAGGGTCACGATAAAGCTGGGCACTTTGCCAAACACGGTGATGCTGCCCATCAGGGTGCCGATCAGCAGGCCTGCTACCAGTGTGGCCGGCACGGCGAGCCAACCGCTCACCTGCTGCTGGAGCAGCACCGACACCAGCATGCCGCCCAAGGCACACAGGCTGCCCACGGAGAGGTCGATGTTGGCGGTGAGAATTACGAAGGTCATGCCAATGGCCACGATCCCCACAATAGCCCCTTGCTGGAACAGGTTGGCGATGTTGCTGAACGTGAGAAAGTCCTTGGACAGAAAAGTCGCCACGGCCACGGCAAACAGGAAGATAAACACGAAGTTGTAGCGCATGACCCACGCCAGCACGGTGTTGCGCTGGAATGCGGGCAGCATGGCAGGTGATGACGGCAAGTGTTTGCTGGTGGTGGTCATGATTCAGGCCCTTGTTCCCATGAGAATGGCATGCTCGATCTGATCGCGGCTGGCTTCGGCGGGGTCGAAGCAGGCTACGTTGCGGCCTTCGTGCATCACCCAGATGCGGTCGCAGTTCACGTACAGCTCTTCCAGTTCGCTGCTGGCCACCAATACGGCGGCGCCCTCCTCGGCCAGGGACCGGGCCAGCGCGTACAGGTCGGCTTTGGCGCCTACGTCCAGCCCTCGGCTGGGTTCGTCGAGCAACAGCAAGCGGGCGCCATCGATCACCCACTTGGCCATCACCACCTTCTGCTG
>Ga0268349_1000107_pt1 | contig 16486 bp, 8 predicted proteins | sample G5R2_MAIN_18SEP2_FD_190164 | JGI IMG/M metagenome (GOLD analysis project Ga0268349, IMG submission 190164) | Phyllosphere microbial comminities from switchgrass, GLBRC, Michigan, United States - G5R2_MAIN_18SEP2017_LD1 | ecosystem: Host-associated > Plants > Phyllosphere > Phylloplane/Leaf...
CCCAGGTGGGTCAGGCCAGTGCCCGTTACCAGCACGTGGGCGGTGTCGGGGTGGTCCAGGGGGGAGAGAATACGTCCCTCATCCAGCAACTGCCGGTAGCTCAGGCGTTCGCCACGGGGGCAGCGTTCAGCCGCTTCGGCCAAGCTGTGGCCCTGCTCGATGGCACGCAACGCCAGCTCGCGGGTGGAGGTCACCTCGCCGAGCACCTGTACCTGTTCCCCCTCCACCAGGCCTACATGGCGAGTGCCGGCGGCGGTTTGTAATTGTACTAAACGCATAATGGTCTCTCTCTGGCAGGTTCAGGTACGGGCGCTGGCGGCGAAGTTTTCAGCAGGCAGCACATGGCGCCGTTCCAGCACGCGGTACACGATAAAAGTGAGCACCAGGCCGAACAGCATCACGCCGGTGAGGAAATACAGCCCGCTGGCCAACTGGCCGGTGGCCTCTTTCAAAGCCCCTACTACGAAGGGGCCCAAGTAACCGCCCAGGTTGCCCACCGAATTGATCAGGGCAATACCGGCGGCAGCGCTGGCACCGGCAAAGAAGCGGCCTGGCAAGGTCCAGAACACCGCCGTACAGGAGAACAGCGCGAAGGCCACCAGGCAGAGTGCGACCAGTTGCAAAGCGGGCGCCGCAAACCAGGCGGCACCGAACAGGCCGGCAGCCCCCAACACGTACAGCACAGCCAGGTGCCCATAGCGGTCATTGAGGCGGTCCGAGCTACGCGGGATCACCAACAACCCAATGATGCCGAACACATAAGGAACGGCGGAGACAAAGCCGGTGGTCAGGTCGCTGCCGCCAAACTGCTTGATCAGGGTAGGCAGCCACAGGCCTAGCCCGTAGATGCTCAGGGTAACCGGCAGGTAAAACAGTGCCAGCAGCAGCACACGAAAATCCTTCAGCGCGTGCAGCGGGTTGCCGTGGCGGGTCTGGCCATAGGCTTGCAGGTCTCTTTCCAGCTCACCCGTCAACCAGGCTTTTTCAGCCTCGGTCATCCAGGTGACTTGGCGCGGCCCGTCCGGCAACCAGCGCAGCACCGGCCAGGTCAGCAAGATGGCGGGCGTACCGATCACGATGAACAACCACTGCCAGCCATGCAGCCCCAACACCCCTTCCATGCCCAGCAGGCCGCCAGACACCGGCCCGGTGATCATCATGGCAATGGGCTGGGACAGGATGAACAGGCCCAGGATTTTTCCGCGGTGGCGCACCGGAAACCATTGGGTGATGTAGTACAGAACGCCAGGGAAAAAGCCCGCTTCGGCGGCCCCTAGCAGAAAGCGCATCACGTAGAAGCTATGAGGCCCCTGCACGAAGGCCATGCCAATGGTAATGGCGCCCCAGGTGATCATGATGCGGGCGAACCAGCGCCGTGCGCCGAAGCGTTCGAGCATCAGGTTGCTGGGGATCTCCAGCAGGAAGTAACCCACGAAGAACAGCCCGGCGCCCAGGCCGTAGGCGGCATCGCCGATGCCCACGTCCCCACCCATGTGCAGCTTGGCGAAGCCCACGGCCGAGCGGTCCACGTAGGCCACCAGGTAAAGCAGTACAAGGAAGGGCACCAGCTTGAAAGTGATGCGGCGTATAAGCCCGAGTTCCTGGCTCATGGCGGGTGTTCTCCAGGTCTGTTGTTTTTATGGAACCTGTCTGGAATGCGGCATGGCGGCGGTTATCCCGGCACCTGCACTCAGCGTTATTGAGCGGACTATATAGTAATACTATTTAAGCAACAAGGCCTTCCCATGCACGCCAATACCGCCTATTTTAATGGCATGCGGCACCATTAGTCTTACAATAAGAGAGCCTGACATGTCTGACAAAAAACCCACCCTGCGCTCGGCCCAATGGTTCGGCACCAACGACAAAAACGGCTTCATGTACCGCAGCTGGATGAAGAACCAGGGCATTGCCGATCACCAGTTCCATGGCAAACCGATTATCGGCATCTGCAACACCTGGTCCGAACTTACGCCCTGCAACGCCCATTTCCGTCAGATCGCTGAGCACGTCAAACGGGGTGTGCTGGAGGCCGGTGGCTTCCCGGTGGAATTTCCGGTGTTCTCCAACGGTGAGTCCAACCTGCGCCCCACCGCCATGCTGACCCGCAACCTGGCGAGCATGGATGTGGAAGAAGCCATTCGCGGTAACCCCGTCGATGGTGTGGTATTGCTGACCGGCTGCGACAAGACTACCCCCGCCCTGCTGATGGGCGCCGCCAGCTGCGACGTGCCGGCCATTGTGGTCACCGGTGGCCCTATGCTCAACGGTAAGCACCATGGCCGTGACATCGGTGCCGGCACCATCGTGTGGCAAATGCACGAAGCCTATAAGGGTGGCCTGATTGGCCTGGACGAATTCCTGTCCGCTGAAGCCGGCATGTCCCGCTCGGCGGGCACCTGCAACACCATGGGCACAGCCTCCACCATGGCCTGCATGGCTGAATCCCTGGGCGTGTCCCTGCCCCACAACGCAGCCATTCCGGCAGTGGACTCACGCCGTTATGTACTGGCCCACATGTCCGGCATGCGTGCGGTAGAGATGGTGAAGGAGGACCTGTGCCTGTCCAAGGTGCTCACCCGTGAAGCGTTCGAAAACGCCATCCGCGTGAACGCGGCCATCGGCGGCTCTACCAACGCTGTGATTCACCTCAAGGCCATTGCCGGGCGCATCGGCGTAGACCTTGAACTGGACGACTGGACCCGGGTCGGCCGTGGCACCCCGACGCTGGTGGACCTGCAACCGTCCGGTCGCTTCCTGATGGAAGAATTTTATTACGCAGGCGGCCTGCCCGCCGTGCTCCGCCGCCTGGGCGAGAACAACCTGCTGCCCCACCCCAATGCCCTGACCGTGAACGGCCAAAGCCTGTGGGACAACGTGAAAGCCTCCCCTATCTACGGTGACGACCAGGTGATCCGTGCTATCGACAACCCACTGGTCGCCGACGGCGGCATCTGTGTGCTGCGTGGCAACCTGGCGCCCAATGGCGCGGTACTCAAGCCTTCTGCTGCGACACCTGCACTGATGCGGCACCGAGGCCGGGCCGTGGTGTTCGAAAACTTCGAGGAATACAAGGCGCGCATCAACGCCCCAGACCTGGACGTGGATGCCGACTCCATCTTGGTCATGAAAAACTGCGGCCCCAAGGGTTACCCGGGCATGGCCGAAGTGGGCAACATGGGCTTGCCCGCCAAATTGCTAGCCCAGGGCGTGACCGACATGGTGCGTATTTCCGATGCCCGCATGAGCGGTACGGCCTATGGCACGGTGGTGTTGCATGTGGCGCCTGAAGCCGCCGCCGGGGGGCCATTGGCCGCGGTGCAGGAAGGCGATTTCATTGAACTGGACTGTGCTATCGGCCGGCTGCACCTGGACATCAGCGACACCGAGCTGCACGCCCGCCTGGCCGACCGCCAGCCGCCAGTGAGCAACCTGATTCCGGGCGGGTATCGCCAGTTGTACGTGCAGCACGTGATGCAGGCCGACCAAGGGTGTGATTTTGACTTCCTGGTGGGGTGCCGAGGGGCTGAGGTGCCGCGGCATTCGCATTGAAGACGATACAGGGGCCGGGCTGCGGAGTATCACCCGCAGCCCGGCCCTGTCCAGGCTCTGTAGGAAACGTAGTGCCTAAGCCGCGGCCAGCATGCCTTGCTGGAGTTCAGGGGCAGGCCCATTGAACACGAACGCCGATCCTGCCCCAGGCTCAAACGCCGCCATCGCTTGTATCAACTGGCTGGCTTGGGCCGCTGGTGCTGCTGCAATGGGCAATTGCGCCGTGTTCCATACCGTACCATCAGCGAATTCGATACGCTCAATAGCATGCCCGCGCTCTGCAGACCACGGCGCCTGAATACGTTGCTGCTCTCCCAAGTGGAGCAGCAGCCCCTGCGCCGATTGCTCGGCCCGGACGACAGACGGGTTAATTCCGGGCTCGAAGACGATGGTGTCCACACCGCCGTCTGCCGACCAGGCTTCAACGATACGGTCGTTGCCATGGCCTAAGCCGAACAGGTATCGGTCGTTACCTGCGCCCCCTTCCAGGTAATCATCCCCGCCCAGGCCGTTGAGCTGGTTAGGTAAATGGTTTCCCGACAGGCTGTTATTGGCAGCATTGCCAGTCGCATTACGTGCTGTACCCACCAGGCTCAACCCCTCTACGTGATCGGGCAGGGTAAAGTCGATGCGGCTGCTGACCACATCAAAACCCGCATCGGCAGCTTCGCTGATCACATCCTCAGCGTTGTCCACGTGATACAAGTCATCGCCGCCTTGCCCGGCCATATGGTCCGCGCCTTCGGCACCGTCCAGGCGATTGGGCGCGGCGTTGCCCGTGAGGCGGTTGGGCAGCCGATTGCCAGTGGCGTTGATGGGTTGCCCACCTTCCAGCGAAAGGTGCTCGACGTGCTCAGGCAACACGTAGGAAGTGCTCGCCAGTACAGTATCGACGCCCTGATCAACGATCTCCTCGACCCTGTCGGTATCGATATCCACCCGGTACACATCGTCACCAGCGCCTCCGCGGAGCAGGTCGCTCCCTGACCCTCCATCCAACCGATTGTTGCCACTGTTACCTAGCAACACATTGGCCAGCGCATTGCCGGTCGCGTCGATTGGCTCGTTGCCCAGCAGGTGCAATTCCTCGACCGCTCCCGGCAGCGTGTAACTGATGCTCGCCTTTACGGTGTCGTAGTCACCTTCCGGCACTTCCACGACCTCGTCGCCAGCATCGTCCACCCAGTAGGTGTCGTCACCGCTGCGGCCTTCAAGGCGGTCAGCGCCTTCCAAGCCGTCCAATTGGTTGCCACCGGCGTTGCCTACCAGGGTGTCGTTGCCAGCCGTACCGCTGATTAGCAGAGGTGCTGGCGTAGGCTCGGTGTTGAAGATGAAATGCTCGGCCGTCAGTTGCTCGGCCGCGATGCCCTTTAGGCTGAGGAATGGCGTGCCCACAGCGAGTGGCCCGGCCCACACGCGTAAATAGTCTTGCCCGTCCACTGCGGCAGTGGTGAAGGTAAGTTCACCGAAGCCGCGCACGTCTCTTACCGCTGACAAGTCGATCTTTTCCCCGACAGCAGGTTCGAAATCTTCAATCAGGTTGCGCAGCAGGCCGGATGATGCTTCGGTTGAGCGATTCTCGGCGAAAACGAAACGGTCGACACCCGAGCCACCGCGGGCGTGGGCACCGGTAGGTTCGCCTGTACCGCTCAGGGTGATAGAGGGGCTAAGCTGCGCGCCACCAAGGCCCGGATGGTAGAGGTCGCCCTCCAGGTAGAGTACGTCATCCCCCGCATCCCCGCCGAGGTAGTCCAGCCCCTCGCCACCGCGCAACGTGTCGTTACCCGGCCCGCCACGCAGCGTGTCGGAACCGCCGCCGCCTTCGATGACGTCATTGCCTCCCATGTCACCGTTGGTGCTCGAGTCGCCCACTAAAAAGTCATCGCCTTTCCCGCCTTGCAGAGTATCGTTGCGGTCGCTACCAAATACCCGCTGACCTGAATCAGCTGCCCAATAGGTAGCGCCGGCGGGAGCGTTGCCCAGATCGACCTCAGTGGCGCCAAGGATTGATCCCATACCAACGCCTTTGTACGGGTCCAACTGTGTAGAAAGCGCAAAGTGCTCAATGCGCACAATATCGTCAAGCATCAGCTTCGTAGGTTCCACACCCTTGAGAAGCAACTGCTGGCCGTTACCTACCTCAACCACAGTGCCCCCTTCCACGGCCTTGGCCATCAATGCTGGGTAAACGGACGAATCAAACCCGGCCAACACCAGCCTGTCCTCAGCCGGATCGAAGTCCTCAAGGGTGTCTACCTGGTGGCCAGCCTTTTCCATAATGAAGAGATCGCGCCCCGCGCCACCACGCAGGCTGTCGTTACCTTGTCCGCCGACCAGGATATCCACACCATCACCCCCGTCCAGAGCGTCATCTCCCAAGCCTCCGACCAGCAGATTGGGCTGGGCGTTGCCGATCAGCGTGTCGCCGAAGGCCGTGCCGTGGAGGTTTTCGAAATTGCCTGGTTCGCTGATTGTCAGGGGTGCACCCGCCACTGTCGCCTCGCCGCTAGAGAGGTCAACCTGCACAGCCTGGCTAAGTGCGCCGAAATTGATTGCGTCTATTCCGCCGTTCGTGTCGTGCAAGGTAGTGCGCTGGCCGGACGCGGCCAATGCAGCGTACTCATCCGTATACAAGTACTGGGCATCTGCCCCGGAAAGGCGACCATAAACGTTCATACTCCACTCATGCAGTGCTCCGGTTTCTCCGGTCACATGGTCAGCCACTCTCAGCTTCCACTGCCCAGACGGGTTCTCACCCCGCAGCAACGCAGAGCTAAAGACATACTCAAGCGTGTGCTTACCTTTGGTGAATGCGGTCAGTCCCGTATCCGCATCACCAGACCCAGGCGCTCGGCCGGGACGGTTCATCAAGGCCGATTCGGTACCCGCCGGGGAGACAAGCGTAAGGGTAAGGTCGCCGGGGCGCGCGTGGGTAAGGCGGACCTTCACCTCGGCATGTTCAGTACGCATTGCGGTGGATGGCACCTCAAGCGCGTGTGTCGTACCTTGCGCATCGCCATCAGGCACCGCAAGGTCAACCACGCCCGAGGCCGGCGCTACCGATAACTTCCTTTCGTTGTACCAGTCGTTGCGCTGCCCCCACACCTGCGCCAAACGCACCGCTGCCACCGCGTCTACTTCACCGTAGCCGTAATCGTGACTGACATGCATGGCACCGCCGTTCCACTCTGCGCTGGCGTTTTCATTCCAGACCGTTGAGGCGCCATCGACTTTTTTTGCCGTTGCCGCCAGTATGGCCTGTACGTCGCGATACCCTAGGTGCGGATTGGCTTCCAGCATCAGCGCCACCACGCCTGAAACGACAGGTGCGGCAAAACTGGTTCCCAGGAAGCTACCTGTCGGCTCTCCAAAAGCGCTGCCGCCGCCATTAAGGACCCGGCGGGATGTGGTGTGAATGTTGGAGCCCGGCGCACTGACCAAGAGGTTGGCGCCGGGGCTGGAAAAGGGCTTGTTCACGGGAGTAAGCGCACCAAGGTCACCCTTGAGGTTAACCGCCGCAACGCTAATGGTGAGGCGGCTGTTAGTGAGATTGTCGTCATTGGCATTGCCGCCAATGGCACGGTCGTTACCACCTGCTACCACGATGACTGTACCAGCACTACCCCGGCCGGACCGGACGGCGTTGAGCAAGGGATCGGCTGGCGCATCCAACTCCACAGGTACGAAACGTAGGTTATAAGGCGCGCTACCACCCCAGCTGTGATTAGCCACATCGTACTCTCTCATGCTCGCTAAGCCTGAGAAGGCTGATTTGTCCACCCAGAAACCAGCAAGAGTGGCCTCTGGCGCCACTCCCACAGTGCCATGTCCGTTTTCGCCGGCGGCCATCACGCCTGCCACAGCAGTAGCGTGCTGACTAAACACGCCCTCGCTTCCTTCACCCGCACGTTGCCCCTTTTCGGGGGCCGCCAACCACGTTGGATCTACATTCCCTTTTAGGTCGGGATGGCGGAAGTCGAAGACCTCCCGAGTGGTAGCAAAGTTAAAACCGGGCTCGAACTGAGCAATACGCACCCCGTCACCCTTGCCATAAGCCCATGCGCCAAGCACATTGCTGCGCTTGAGGTGCCATTGATTGGTTACATGGACATCGTCAGGCATGTTCGCCCCTTGCAACCGTACCACCGCTCGCATTGGTACCGCCGTATCGCTGTTGGAGTGGACGATACTGGGGCTACGTGTACCGGCGCTGTCCAAAATTTCGTACTTAAAGCTCATCAAACCGCTGCCGTCGGGGGTGAATACTACATCGCCGACCTCGTTGAGAGCTGCCTGCCCGCCCTCGACGTCGAACAGGCCAGCGAGGGTCAGTGCTTCACCTTGCCATTCCACGTCATTGGCAAATAGCTGTTGCTTGCTAATATTCACGGGGGCCAGTCCGGTAATACGGTTACCGGCCGCATCAAAGGCCAAAAGGTCTGCCAAGGGTACCGGTCCGGTCTGGCTGCTACTCACTGATGCTGGCAAGGTCGCACTGCCCACGTCCTTGAAGTTCATCATCTCTATCCCACGTAGCACATCTGCCCCATCGCGACCGGACACTCGATCAATTACCCGCCAGCCGTCCTCGGCGGGCTCGAAGCGGTAATCCGCGATGATGCCGGTAAACTGAACGGTATCAATCCCTTCGCCACCATCAAGCAGGTCATCGCCGCCACTGGCCATGAGTACATCATCACCCTCCCCACCGTTAAGCACATCATCCCCAGCGCCGCCATCAAGCAGGTCATCACCAGCGCCCCCCGCGACGGTATCCTGGCCCCGGTGGCCGCGTAGCACGTCACGCCCTTCCCCACCGAAGATAAAATCGTCACCGTCCTCCCCACTGAGGGCGTCATTGGCCCGGCCGCCAATCAGGGTGTCGTCGCCGCCACCACCTCGCGCGTACACCGTAGCGCTGCCGCTATTGGTAAAGACATCGGCCCCTCGCCCGCCTTGGGCCACTTCGATATTGGCCTTGCCCAGGTCGAGCACTACTCCTCGCTCGCCCACTACCTGTGCAATGTCCTGCCCAGCGCCCCCATCGATGCCGGCGGGAGCATCATCGGCGTCAATCAACAGCACATCATCACCGTCACCCCCCTGCAAACGGTCATTACCGGCACCGCCCGCCAGCCAGTTGTTCGCCACATCACCCAGCAGCGTATCGTTGCCCGTACCGCCAGTGGCGTTGCGCACGCCTAACTGGGCCAGGTCTATGCTTTCCCCCTCAGTGGTGTTGGACACATAGGCCTTGATCGGCTCTCGCTTACCATCGCCCTGAGTGGCGATTACCTGTCCATTACCCATAGGGGTTGCCGTATGGCCATTAGGGTTGCTGAGGAAGTTTGCCGCAAGGGCTTCCTTGCGGTCACCGTTGAGCAAGAAAGTGCCACTGGCCAGCACCTCGTTACCGCCGCGCAGCTCCCCATCCTGGCGCTCATAGGCCAAGTCGATGGCGGTGATACCCCATTCAGCCAGGGTTTTAAGTTCAGACACTTCACCGTCGTCCAGCACGCCGTTGCCGTTCGCGTCCTGCCAACTGCGGCCATCATGGTTCGCGTCCACCCACACCTTCACCTGAGCCCATTGAGTGTCCTGGTCGGTAAACAGGTTGTCCCCATTGCTGTCCAGGCTCTTCAACGCTTCGAAACCGTTGGCGAAGGGCTTCTCACCGGCGGCGCCCTCGGTGCCTGTGGCCCCGCCGAAATATTCCGACAGCAACTCGCCTGCGTGGTCGACCTTGCGGTTGCCATCACGATCAAGCACCACCAGCCCGTCTCCCCTACCCACCCAGCCGGTTTCTTCGAGGCTGCCACCGTCGTTGTCGATGTCGAAGAACACAGGCTGAGCAAGGTAACCGGTCAGCTGCACACCATTGCCATCCAGGTCCAGCACCAGCGGGTCCGTGGGGATGGACACCCGCGCCTGGGTGTCGCCGGAGTTCAGCAACGCTGCGGGCTCGAACATCAAACCCTGGGACGCCTCCCGCAGGCCATGATCAATTACTTCCGGGGCCACGTTCAGGTTGCCTGGGCGAAACCCATCGGCCAATACACGGCTGGCTGCCGCCTGGAAGGTATTGTTGATCCAGCCGCCCTGCTGGTACTGGTCCAAGTTGACTTTGGCTGGGTCCTGATGGATTTCCCAGTTCGTACCTTTCTGGATAAAGCCTTGCTCCACTTGGCGGCCTAGTTTAGCGGGGTCCAGCGGACCCTCGGCGGCGGGATTGAGGGTGGGGGTTATGGTGATTTGGAAGTCGTTGAGGGTGGGCATCGTTTCAACCTTCGGGCCCAATATCCCCAGTATTGACTCTCTATTTTCGAGATAAATCTCACCGCCGCTTTCACCACCCCCTGGCTTGGGCATATAGTTTTGGCCAGGATTAGCTTCAGAAAAAGCCTTTATTTTCTTGAGCGCCAATTCCTTCCCAATGTTGAAGTACGTCACGCTTACTGCGTTTTTTGTAACTTGATCATAGCTGGCCCAGGCTACTGGCGCATTCGCGGCGTAGAATTCGTTTGCCTCAGCCAACATCAGCCCAGTTATCTTGGCGCTGGCTGCGCTAGTGATGTCAATCAGATCACGCACAAGCCCACTATAATCCTGGACATAGTGCTTCAACTGCAATGGATCAGCGGCCGGATTCTGCTGCTGATATTTTAAAATAAGTTCGATCGCAGTCATGATTTTTATGTTGGCGAAGCCTATGTCATTAACAACTTAGTTTCTAAATTTTTCAGTTGCTTTTTCCCAACCCTGCTGACTAATCATCAAATCATGAACTGATGGATCATTCTTGAAAAGCTCATAGTCAGAAGATATTTTTTCATGATCAAACACCCTCACATAATAATCTTGAACTTGGTTTACTGAAAAGTATCGCCTGCCGATAGCTTCTTCACCTATAGCCCCTAGTATGGCGTCTGCGGTAACACCGCTCCCCTCCAGAACTTCCTCAACATGCAGTGCTGCTGCTTTACTGCGTTCTAGATAGCCAAGAACCTCAGAGTCAAATTTCATAAATACTCCTATTTACTATTTATTGTACAACCATTAACAACACCGATCTGCAAGAACGATATGACGTTTAGGAATCCACTAGCGCCAGAAAATATGCTTGAGCCAGATAGGTGGGAATGCAAACAATCCACATTTTCTCTAGCAACGCTTCTGCATTTTTTTTCCTTCCAATTGAAACCAGCAATGCGTACATAGCCAACAGTGGCCAGATCAATTGAGCTGCGCTTACAAAAATAATCATTCTAAAAAGATTTACTTGCCCAAAAAAGTCAATACAACCTACAAAATAATTAGACAAGACTGCAAAACCTGCATAAAGAAAAACCCTTTTTGAATAAGCGCTTGACGCTGATGCGCACCGGCAAGCAAAAAACAAAAAAAAGCTATTACCCATAAATATTATTGAAAAAACCGGACCGTTCATATAATAAAAAATACAACCTATAAACGGCCACTCCCACCCACCTACCCCAAGCTGAAGAAATATCACAACCAACAGCAGCAGGAAGGCAGCAGCCATCGGAACTTTTCTAAAAAATAAAACCATCGGTAACCTAAACATCACCGCTCTCCCAAACTTTCATCAATAACTACTTTCAAAGGGCTTAGCAGGTAATCCAACACCGTTCGCCGCCCTGTTTTAACTTCTACCCGCACTGCCATGCCGGGGCTGAGCATGCGCTCCACGTCATCTACCACTAGCGCATCTCGCGCCAGTGCTACCCGCAGGTTGTAATTCAGAACGCCCTTCTCGTCGGCGATTGCATCACGGGACACGTTCAGTACCTGGCCTTCGAGCAAGCCGTATTTGGTAAACAGAAAGGTTTCCACCTTCACTTTCGCCGCCTGCCCGGCACGTACGAACCCCACGTCCTTGTTTTCAAGGCGGGCTTCAATTTCCAGGGGGGCGCTGTCTGGCACGATGACCATCAAAGGCTGTGCCTGGGTAACGACGCCGCCTGTGGTGTGCACTGCCAGTTGTTGCACTGTGCCAGTGACAGGTGCGCGCAACTGAGTCAGGCGCAGGCGACGCTGGGCTTTTATCAACTGGCTGTGCAAGGCGACGCCTTGAACGGCGCCCTGCTGTTGCAAGTCCAGCCATTGACGCCGGGTTTGAGCGTTGAGCCAAGCCAGGTGGGCATTGGCCTGGCCAATGGCCGCACGAAGCTCGCGTTGACGAGCCTGTTGGGCCTGTTGCTCACGTTCCTGTTCGATAAGTGCTTGGCGCTTTTCCAGCAAGGCGTGCTGCGGTACATAGCGCTGGCCATGCAGGCGCTGGTAGTCAGCAGCCAGCTGTCGGGCCATGGGCAGCGTGCGCCCTAGGGCGGACAGGCTGGCGTCCACAGTCTGTAACTGGGCGCGGCGCTGTTCGATGTCAGCCTGTGCTTTGTCCACTGCACGGCGCCATTCCTCATACTGGCCTTGCACCCAGCGTTGTGCGCCTGCCAGTTGCTGGGCGGGCATGCCGTCTACCCGAAGTGGCTCCGGTTCGTTAGTGGTGTCCAAGGCGCTCAACAACGCACTGGCGCGGGCATGGTCCAGTTGCGCCGACAGCCAGTCACTGTGAAGGCGGGTCACGTCTGCACGGGCGTCATCGGCGTCCATTTCCAACAGCACATCGCCGGCCTGCACAGCCTGGCCGTCACGGACATGGATCGCGCTCACCACACCTGCTTCGCTGGGTTGGATGACTTTGCTATTGCCGCCCTGAACAACCTTGCCAGCCGCTGTGGCGACGACATCCACCTGGCCAAACATTGCCCAGGCCAATGCAATCCCCACCATGCCTAGCAATAAACGCAACGCCAGCCGTGGTGCGGGGTGGGTGGGCGTGTCGCGCAGGGCCAGCGCGGCCGGTTGGAACTCCATCGCCTCACGCTGTAAATTGGAGCCAGCCCTCTGCTCCCGCTCCGCCCAGGCACTGAACCAAGCCTCGCGGTAGCGCAAAGCCAAAGCCTTCAAGCGCTCGTAGCGATTCACAGGCCACCCCCCTGCTGCAACTGGTGTAACCGGGCATAGATACCCTCGGGCAACGCGAGCAATTGTTCGTGAGTGCCCTGCTCGGCCAACTGCCCGCGCTCCAGCACAAGAATGCGGTTGGCACGGCGCACGGCATTGAGCCGGTGAGCGATGATGATTACGGTGCGGCCAGCGCAGATGCGCTGCATGTTCTGCTGGATTACACGTTCGGACTCGTAGTCCAGCGCGCTGGTGGCTTCATCGAAGATGAGCACACGGGGGTCGCCCATCAGTGCCCGGGCGATGGCGATGCGTTGGCGCTGCCCACCGGACAATGACGCACCCTGCTCGCCTACCGGTGTGTCATAGCCTTCCGGCAGTTCCAAAATGAACTCATGGGCACCGGCCAAGTGCGCTGCGGCCATTACCCGCTCCAGTGAGGCGGCCGGTTCCGCCAGCGCAATGTTGTCGCGTACGGAGCGGTTGAACAGGATGTTGTCTTGCAGCACTACTCCAATTTGCCGGCGCAACGACGTAGGGTCGGCCAACGCCAGGTCACAGCCATCGACAAGCACACGGCCGCTTTCAGGTACGTGCAGGCGCTGCAGCAAGCGGGTAAGCGTACTCTTGCCTGAACCCGAGCGGCCGACTACGCCAATGACTTCGCCTGGCTTTATGTTGAAGGTGATCTGCTGCAGCACCGCCGTGGCGCCTGGCCGGTAGCGGAACGTGACCTGATCGAACTGCACGCTTCCGTGCAGGCGCGGCAAGGGGCTACGCGAGGCTTGCTGCAGTTCCGCAGGTTGGTCAAGGATATCTGCCAAGCGCTGCATGGACACCCCGGCCTGCTGGAACTGCGCCCATAGCTGCGCCAAACGCATGATGGGCTGGGCCACTCGGCCTGCAAGCATGTTGAAGGCAATCAATTGGCCAACCGACAACCCACCCTCAATCACCAAGCGGGCGCCCAGCCACAGAGTAACCACGGTGACCAGCTTGCCGATCAACCCCACCCCTTCATTGGCCAAGGTATTGACCCATTGGGTACGAAAGCTGGCTTTGACATAGGCAGCCAACTGGTCGTCCCAGCGACGGGCGATTTTCGGCTCGACCGCGAGTGCCTTGAGCGTGCCGATGCCCGTGAGGGTCTCGACTAGGAAGGCCTGGTTCTCAGCGCCCCTGGTGAAACTTTCGTTCAAACGGGCACGCAACACCGGAGTAACGAGCACTGCCAGCACGATGTATAGCGGCAGTGACAACAGGACAACCAGCGTCAACCCGCTGCTGTACAGCCACATCACGGCAATGAACACCACGGAAAACACTACGTCGAGTATCACGGTCACCGTACTGCCGGTGAGAAAGGCACGGATGTTTTCCAGCTCCCGTACTCGGGCAATCGAGTCCCCCACCCGCCGTGCGAGGAAATACCCCAATGGCAAACCCAGCAGGTGGCGGAACAACCTCGACCCCAATTCGACGTCCATGCGGCTGGTGGTGTGGCTGAACACATAGGTGCGTAGCACACCAAGGGCGGTTTCGAACAGTGTCACGGCCAGCAAGCCAAGCGCGATCACATCCAGCGTGGACAACCCTCGGTGCACCAGCACCTTGTCCATGACCACTTGAAAAAACAGCGGCGTGGCCAGGGATAACACGTGCAACACCAGCGACACCATTAGTACTTCGAGGAGCAGGCCACGGTGCTTTACCACGGCAGGGATGAACCAGCTGAAGTCGAAACGGCTGCTGCCTAGGGCAGCACTGGCCTGGGTTTGCACGACCACTACCTCGCCGCTCCAACGCGCAAGCAGTGCAGCCAGCGGGATGGTTTGTGCAGCCCCCTGCAACGGGTCGTGGATCAACACCTGATCACTGTGCACGCGGGCGATAATAAAGAAGTGACCGTTTTTATCCTTAGCAATCGCAGGCCATGGAAAGCTCCCCAAACTACCCGCGCTTGGCTTTAGTAACCTAGACTTGAACCCATGGTGACGGGCTGCAGCGAGCAATCGGCTGGCATCAAAGGGCGACCCATCTGTATTGAATTCATGAGACAGGTGTTCGGCGGATAGTGGCACTTCGTGTAATTGCGCCATTATCAAAAGGCAAGCCAACCCCGTGTCTGGAGACGTTTCTCCCAACATCGTCACATTCTCTAAATTGTTCGCTTGATGACCGTGAAATGACCCAGGCAGCCGCCTGGCAACTAACTTGCGCTCTCGACCAAGTAAGTATTGAGCTCTGCAAAAGCCTCATGGGTTAACGGCGATGCCAGTTGTTTAAGCTTCATCAAGTTTATCCATACGTCGAGCCGAGCATGTTCGAGCTGGCGTTGAGCGCCATACCAGCGCCGCTCTGCGTCTATAACGTCCTGCGTGTGCCGCGTGCCTAGGTCGCGCCCCACGCGTGTAGCCTCTAGAAGGCGCAGCGCGGAGCTCACGCTTTGCTGGTATGCCAACACCTGTCGCTGGGCGACCAATAATTCGCCGTGTTGAATGCTTACCTGTGTGGCTAGCTTACGGCGTAGCGAGTCACGCTCATGTTCGGCGGCTTGAAACGACGCAAGAGCCGCACGCACCCGTGACTGCGTACCCCCGCCTTCAAATAGAGGTAGGTTGAACTCAACTGCCCAGAGGGTTTGCGATGCCCCAGGCGTAGCGCGATTACCTAGGCCGGAAAGATCGCTGTGGCTGTAGCTCATCACAGCCTCCAAGGTTGGAGCATGGGCGCCACGGGCTTCGTTCAAGGCAGCCGCTGCGATGTTCACCTCTGCTTCGGCGCGCAGCAACTGCGGGGTGCGCTCTCTCGCCATTGACAACCAGGCTTCACGTGTGCCCGCCGCAACAGCCATTGGCCCAGAGCGCAGCGGTTGCAGCCTGCGAACAGACAAGCCTGTGACGCGTTGAAGTTGTTCGTGCGCAGCCACTAACTCGTGATAGGCCAATGATTGCTGAGCTTGCGCGTGATCAAGGGCAGCCCGGACTTCTGCTAGGTCTATCAACGTGGCCATACCACTCTTCAAGCGGGCACGGGTAAAGGCTAGATGCTGAGACAGGCCATTCACTTCCTGTTTCGCGCCAGCGACCGTCACCTCGGCCTTGAGAGCCCGCCCATAGGCCTGTGCGACTTCCAGCGCAACCTGGCTGCTGGAAAGGGCATGCTCATGTTCGGCGCGCTCGGCTTCATGGCTAGCAGCGTCTAGGCGATACCAGCGGGGCACGTCGAACAAGGGCTGGCGCACTGACGCCGTAATGCGAGGCGCCTGGTAACTTCCCGTCTCGCCTCCCCCGTCCTGGCTGGCAACGTGCTGGTACGCTGCGCCAGCCCGTAGGTTAGGCAGCCACTGGGCTTGAGCTTGCGCACGCACTTCAAGCGCCTGGCGCCGGCGCGCCTCGGCCGCAGCCAGCGAGGGATTGTGTACGGTCGCCCTCTGGTAGGCATCCAGAAGATTGGCAGTGTGTTCACCGGCCAAGGAACTGCGCGCGATGAAGTACATTAGTGATAGCGGCAATAGGTGTCTCATAAGGCACTCTTGAATAGCTGGCCAAATGGAACTAACCAATGGCCACATGCACATAGCCGTAAGTGGCTAAGAGAGGCAAATATAGGACTAATCTCAAGATGCAGAAAAGAATAAAAATATTCCAAAATATTTGTTACCGCACCTACACACCAACTACACATTGAGCAACTAATTTATCTAACCTTAATTTATTTCATTTTATTAATTCATTTGTCACCAATTTAGAGACACGTGTAAACGGGCGCTGCCGGGGTCGCCTGTGCCCCGGCGGGGTGTGATAGAAACCGTCAGCTTTAACCCACCTTGAATGCATAGTTTTTGCGAATGTGCTGATTGATGTAAGTGGTAAGCCCGCTCCCTTGCTTGGCCAGGCGCTGCATCTCCTGCACTGCCGCTACGCCGGGCCGGGTGGCGTCGTACACATAC
>Ga0268349_1000108_pt1 | contig 16451 bp, 1 predicted proteins | sample G5R2_MAIN_18SEP2_FD_190164 | JGI IMG/M metagenome (GOLD analysis project Ga0268349, IMG submission 190164) | Phyllosphere microbial comminities from switchgrass, GLBRC, Michigan, United States - G5R2_MAIN_18SEP2017_LD1 | ecosystem: Host-associated > Plants > Phyllosphere > Phylloplane/Leaf...
TTCATAACTACTAGAAGTTTCTTATTATAAATAATATAATTTACCTTTATTAGAGAATTCTAAGAGAATATATATAAAATTAAGTAAAGTACTCTATTCTATAACTAGAAGAGTATTCCCTTAATAGCCTTTTAAAATAAGTTATACTCTTATAATATTTTAGTATTATTATTAAAGTAGGCTAATACTAGTTTTTTTATTAACTCTACTTTAAAAGTATTGAATACTTACTATTATAGAGTCCTCTATAGAAAGACTCTAATAGATAATAATAGGCCTTAGGGTCGGTAATAGAGTAACTACTAACTATAAGCCTAAGGATATAGCAATAGCTAGCCTAGGCTAGCCTAGGGGAGTTATAATATAATAGTAACTTCTAAATAGCTACCTAGTATAGAGATATAGCTAAATAACTAATATATAATCTTTAAATATACTATATATAATCCGGTACCCTAATTTATAAGCTTCTCTAATCTTTATTAAATAGTAGCTTTTACTTATAACTTTTAAGTGCCTCTAGGATACTAGGGTTACCCTCTATTACCTAAAAGTTAATAACTATAGTTATCTACTAACTATAATAGAATTATAGCTATTATAACTACTACCGCTATAAAAGCTTAGAAAATAGAATTATAAATACTAGTAACTAGGTATAAGGATTTTAGCTATAGTACTTTATTTATACTAAAGTAGAATAAAAATATTACCAAGGAACTAGATACTAAGTAGGAAAGTACTACCCTAGATAGTAGTAATATCTTTTCTTATACTTACTAAGTAATACCTAATATAGGTAGTAATTTATAGTAACTAGAGATAGTATAGCTAAGTAGTAGTTAAATATCTAAGTACTAAAATTACTACTAGAAGCTATCCTACTTATATACTAGTTTATAGCTTTTATAGTAGAAAGTATATACTACTAAAAGAAGTTATTATAAGAAACTACTATACTAGTTTAAGTAATTATTACGCTATATTAACTACTAATAGTAAAGGAATTATTAATACTAAGAAGGCTTAGTAATAAGATAATACTAGGACTATAATATTTATATAAGTAGAACTTTACTATAGATTAGTTATCAGCTAGGCTAGTTATAAAGAGGGTATTTATCTAGCTAAGAAATTATACCCTTTATCTAATAACCTATAAGGCCTTTAGAGATTTTAAGAATACTAGTAGGCCTAGAACTAAACTAGTACCTTAAGATACCCTATCTATTATAAAACCTATTACTACTTAGTTATTATTAGGACTAGAGCTAACTTATTAAGTTTTATTAGTACTAAAGTTAATCTAGTTAGCCTAGAAATAATAATAAAGATCTATAAAAAGCGAAAACTAAGAATAGGAAATTAATAATCTCTAGTTAGCTTTTAAAAGCCTAGAAACTTAATAGATAAGCTAGGGCTATTAATAGTAGGGTTTATAAGACCTAGGAAATATATTTATATATATAGTTAGAAGTAATAAGAAAACTAGAAGTAAAAACTAGCTTTGTAACTTAGGCCCTCTAAAAGTAAAAATACTATAAGATAACTAGAATATTAGAGTAGCGAATATTAGAGTAGTAGTAAATAAGAAAACTATATAACCTCTATACTTTACTAGGAAATATAGTAAAGTACTAATACTAAGAGTACTATAAAAATTAATCCTTCTAAAATTACTAATAGTCTTAGATAAGGTAAGAATTAGAGATTAGAAAATACTATTTATTATTAAAAACCCTAGTATTCTATCTAGATACTAACTAGGATAGTTAGTTAAATAGCTTAATAGCCTTAGAAAAATAACCTACTACTATAAGAAAAGACTAACTAAAGAGTAGTAGGGTAACTTAACTACTAAGTACTAAAAGATCTAGAGAAAAATATCTAAAAGAGATATAGAAGCTATTAATCTAGTAGATATAAATAGTTATAGTACTATACTACTAGCTAGAGTAATTAATAGAGAAAATAGATAATAAATATAATAACTTAATAGATAAGATAGATAAGATTATAGACTACCTTAATTAAATAATAATACTAGTAGCTATACTATAGATAGTAGCGGCTCTAATCATACTATATATATTAGTCCTACTATAATAGTAATATTAAGGAGGAATACCACCTCTATTATTAATAATAAAACTTAAATTAATAATAATAATAAGACTAGAATAATTACTAATAATTAGACTAGAATAATTACTATAAATACTAGTATATATAATCTATTTACTAATACTAGCCCTAGAAGAATAGTATATAAGAGGTAATACCTAATAGTATATAGATAACTAGTATTAATAGTTAGCGTAATAATAGTAATACTAATAACTGCCTATAATATAAGTACTATATCAATAATACTAGTATAGAGATAAATATATTAAAATACTTATAATAGAGGAGGAAATACAGGCTAAGGCTAAGAGGGCTAGAATAATAGATAGTAATAGAAAATTTTGCCTAGAGGATATAAATTTCTTAAATCTATTAATAGAAAATACTAATAAGAATAGTTTTAATATATATAATAATAAAACTTTATATAAGAATATAACCGCTTTTATTAAAGTAGCTAAGGGAGCTATAGTAATACTACTAGACTTTATTATTAGAAACTACCTTTTTAAATACCTTAGAGGTAATATACTAGTATAGTATTAGTATTAGCTTATAAAGGGAGGTAGAAAATATATAATAACTAGTCTAGGTTTTAATAATTAGATAAAATTACTAAATATAAGTACTTAGGGACTATAGTAGAGGTTATCTAGAAGCTAAGGTTAATAAATTTTATAATAAAAAATCTTAATAAAGGTTAGAGTATTACTACTTTTACTATTAATATTACTTATTTTCTATAGAAATAGGGGTATATAGTAGATAATTCCAAAAATAAACTATACTTAATAAGCACTATCTACTTAAAACTACTATCTTTATTCTACTTAGTAATTTAGGATCTAGCTAAAAATTTAATATTAAGATATTATAAATTTATTAAAAATTTAGAGTTAAAGGTAAAGATTTTTAAATATAGTAATATATATATAGATTATTAAGTACTAATTACTACCTTCTCCTGGAAATACTAGTGGAATAGAGGTATACTATAGGGTAATAGCTATTTAAAACTATAGTAGACTAGACTAAATAATAATATATATTAACTAATCTAACTAGTAAATTTATAACTAAATAATCTAGAGTAAAATCCTTAGTATACTAATACTATAAATTATTATCTATATAACTAGGGTATCTATAGTAGTAGTACTAGTAGAAAGTAACTATACTATAATATAGCCTATTAGGCTAGTAACCTACTAAATAATATAGTTATTACCTAACCTTAGTAGGATAGAGATAGTAAAAATAAAAATAATATAGTAGAGGATAAATAGATATAGAAAAAGAACTTAGAGACTATAAAGATTAAGGTTAGAAATATAGACTTTAAAATAGTATATAAGAAACTAGTATTTATTAGTTTTAGTATAACCTATATAACTATAATAAAATATTAATATAGAAAATACTTAAAGGTCTTTTTATTATCTAAAGAACTATTCTAGTACCTAAAAGACTAAGACTATCTTTTATTAGTAGAGGACTAATAAATAGACTAGAAAAAATAATAAGTATTACTAAAACTATAAGTAAAACTTAAATAAGGATAGATAATTGTAGAGTCTTTATAGCTATATCTAAGAATAATAATAAATAGTAATATCCAAAGATATAAGCTTAGCTTTTACCGGATAGTAAAGAAACTTAGGTAGTACCTAATACTAGAGTATTAATTATATTAGTAAATAGTAATTTTCTAAAATTTTATATTCTAAAAGTAGAAGTATATATATTTTAGACACTATTTAAGCTAAGAGGTCTAGAAGACTAGATATTTAGTTATTTAGCTTTTATAAAGCTAAAGGTCTACCTAGATAAGGGAGTTATATTAATAATAGATACTAAGATTATAAAGGACCTAGTATTAGGACTCCTAATTAGTATAGATATAATAGGAGCTAAAAATATAGTAATAGATATAGGGAATTAAGTAATTAGATTTTAGAATAAGGATATACTTATTAAGACTAGGACTAACTAATACTAATAAATACTCTAAAAAATTTAAGTAAAATATTTTAAAGTAGTATCTAAATACTTAATAGTATATATACTAATAATTAGTAAATACTACTACTAGCAAATATAGATTTTATACTATATATATTATATATAATAGTAATAGAATATAGTCTACTAATAAAAATACTATAATATATATACTAGTCTAGAATAATATATTGAAATTAGTAACTATTTAGAAGAACCTAGTACTAAAAACTGCTACTATAGTAAATATAGATAGTTACTATCTAGTATTAGTAATACTAGGAATATTAGTAGTAGTTCTAGAAGCTACCCTTATATAAGAATAAGTATTACTAAATAGTATATATATATATAGCTTAGTAGGCTAAGCTATTAAGTACTAGTACCTCTATACTAAATACCTATAACTATTTTTAGATAGAGGAATAATAGTAAATATTCTAAAGGAGAATAAGATATAAATACCTTAAATACTAGGTTAGGAAAATATAAAACTAAATATTTAGCCCTATAACCCTACCTAGAAGGAATAGGTAATTATAGACTAGCTATTTAATAAGTTATATAATAATAGTAAAATATTTTAGGCTACTAGAGGTACTTTTTTTAGTTATCTAGTTTCTATAATATAGAAAATAATTATATACCTAGATATATTAATAACTTAGGAAGGAAGACTAGTAATTAATCTAAGGGTATTAAATAATATAGTTATTAAGGATTTATACCTACTATATTAATAGCCGGATATTATCTAAAGTCTAAAGGGCGCTACTTATATTACAGTAATAGATAGAGTAAGCTTCTTTTACTAATAGTTAATCGCCTAGGAAGACTAATATAAACTAGTAAAAAATAGTTATAGGGGGCAAGAATACCTATATATAGCAATTATAGAATATATTAACTTAACCTAGTATATATAATACTAAATAAAATATATTATATATAATTTTCTTTTTTTAAGAGTCTATATAGATAACTTTATTATTTTCTTAATATCTAAGAAAAAGTACCTATAGTACTTAAAGAGAGCTTTTAAAAGGCTAGATTAACTCTTATTTTTACTTAACTCTAAGGAGTATTTTATAGGTTATCTATTAGTTATATTACTAAGCTAAAAAGTAGATACCTTTACTTTAGTAACTATAAAAGAGTAAATTATAGTAATTAGAGAAATATAATTCCCTCTAAATACTACTAGGCTAGAAACCTATATTAGTTATATAGGATATCTAAGAAATAAGATCCTATACTTTATATAACTAATAGTACTACTTTAAGATCTAAAAGTAGTACTATTAAGGAACCTACTAGGTAGTAAAAGATAATTTAAACTTTATAAGTTAAAAGTCCTAGTAATAGTAGATAGAATACTACTAAATACTTTTAATATAATTAAGGGTATTTTAATAGAAAATATAAAGCTCTACTACCTAGACCTAAACTAACTATTTTATATAGAAGTAGATACTTTAAAGGAGAAGAGTTTTAGAGTTTTTATAAATTCTATTATAGATAACCTAGCGCTAAAGATATAAGATATAAGACTACTAGGTACTAAAAATATTAATAAAAGGCTAATAGTATAGCTTAAGAAAGTTACTAATTCCCTAGATAACTCTATTTAGCTAATTATATTTCTATCTAAAAGAGTATTATCTACTAAAGAGTAATACTTTCTAATAGAACTAGAAATAAGTATAGTTATCTAAGTATATAAGAAATTACGGCCTATTATTATATAAGTAAAAATAATCTAGATTTTTATAGATTATAGTATAGTAACTGTAATTACTAACTAGAAATACTTAATAATAAATATATTAGATAGGCTAAACCTTAGGTTAATTAGATACGCCTAGTACCTATTATAATTTCTAAACTTATATCTTAAATATAGCCCTAGAAGAACTTACTTTATACTAGATTATCTAAGTAGAATATAAGGTAACTAAGAAACTTAGGGGATAACTAGACTAATTTACTTAAGTAACTTAGTAATAAGTTTTATAATATAGTAGGATCCTTTATAGTAAGTAATAAAGGAATATAGTATAATAATATATAGACTATAATATATAGCGCCCCGGAAAAGTAATATACTTACTATATAATATTAGTAGTAATATTAACTACCTTTAGAACTAAACTAGTTAAAGCTTATATAGAAGATATATATTTTAGAAAGGTATTTAAGATACTTTATAATTAGGAGGATAAATATTATAATAGAAAACTAGTAGGTATTAACTTTACTATAAGAGACTAACTAATCTACTTTATTAACCTATTTATAGAAATAAAAAAAATTATTTATCCTAAAAGCGTTATAGAAGGATATATTCTAGACAGCCTATAAGAATAATATATACTAAGGATTCTATAGATTATATAACTCTATCTAGAAAATAATATTTATTAGAAAACTATTAGAAAACCTAAAAAAATATATTAGGTACTGCTAAAACTACTTAGAAAACTAGATAAAATAAAATAAACTATTTAAAACACTATAACTAATTAGTAAGCCCGGATTACTATTTTTAATAATAAAAATTAACCTACTAACTAGACTACTAATAAGTAAGGATAGTTATAATATACTGATAATAATTATAATATACTAATAATAACTACTTATAAGCAGACTAGGTAAGTACTACTTATTCTAGGTTAGATAGACTAGTTAGTAGTAGACTAGGGAGTAGTACTAATTAAAACCTAATATACTATAAATAGGGCCTTCTAAATAGTATTATTTTAGACTATAATAAGTATTTTCTAAATAAATTATAGAAGTTAATATTCTAAAAAACTAATATAAAATATCTTATATTAATAGTATAGTATACCTAGATAGATAGGTAATTAGAAAAAATAAACTAGACTATAGAAATTACTATATAGTATTCTTATATAATAGACCTAGATAAGAACTAGAAATTAGCGCTACTCTAGATCTAGTTTACCCTAAATTTAGTAAAAAGCACTATAACTAGAATATTACCCTTAGAGTAGGTATATAGTTTTAACCTAAGAAAGCTATTATTAATACTAGTAGATATACTAGAAGAAGACTACTAGAGTCTATAGTAATACTATAAGAATATAGTAATAGAAGCCCTAGTATTTATAGTAGTTAATATAACAATTAGCTATAATAAAAACTATAAACACTAGGTTTTAAAGGTAGGGAACTAGGTTATATTTAAGCTATACTATAAGTACTAACTCTAGGGATACCTTAATAGGAAGCTAAATATATAATAGTTATTACCCTTAAGAATAATAGAAAAGATTAGTAAAAATATATATTAGCTAGAGTTACTAGCTTATAAAAAAACTTTTAATAGAATATTAGTATAGTAACTAGAACTAATACTAAAAAGCTCTAACCTATTTACTAGGCTATTAAAAAGTTAATAAGGACTAGTAGAAGAGATAAGAGAGAGAGAAGATCTACTCTATAAAATTAAGGTACTACTAGACTAAAAACTTAAGAAAAGAACTAGTAAGAAATAATATCTAGTTAAGTAGAAAGAACAGGTATTAGTTTATAATAGATAGTATAGGGTAAAAGACTTAACTAGAGTAAAAAAATTAATAAAAAAGTATAATAATAACTACCTAGAATCTATAGCAGAGAAGCTATTTAGGAGAAAATAGGGAAACTAAAAATAGTAGCCTATACTATTTAATATATACTATAGGTATTAGTATAGTTATCCTATTATATAATATTATTTCTATATATAGAAATATAATTTAATATATAAGTTACTATAAGGAGTATTATACTATAATAATATTATAAGCCTATATATTATAGTTATATAACTAGCACTTTTCTAATACTAGAGCCTAATACTAGTTAGCCTATAACCTAGCTCTTACTAAGGGGTATTCTTAATTATCTAACCTATATATAACTTACTAAAACTTTAAATATAAATAGTCTAATACTTTTATCTATACTATATAGATATATTATACTTATAATATTAATACTAAGCCGCTTATAAGTAATAGATAATAAGCTACTAGCTAAAAGGTAATAAAGTAATAAGTAGCTAGCTAATAGGTAATAAGGTAATATACTACCTACTAATAGGTAATAAGGCTGCAAGCTATAAAGTAATAAGTAGCTAGCTAATAGGTAAAAAGGCTGCGAGCTATAAAGTAACAAGTAGCTAGCTAATAGGTAATAGGTAATAAGGGTAGTAATTATTAGGATTTCTACCTATAAACCTAAAAGGCCTACTATATAAACTAATACTATTTTTATAAATAATTTGGGAAGTATATAAGATAATTTCTTAATAAATAATATAGAAACTATACTAGGAAATATTATTACTAACTCTAGTACTATAGATAAATATAACTATATAATACTATATATTAGTAACTACTAGTACTAGTAACCTAAATATAATAACTATTACTTATTTAATAACTATAATAAATAAAAATACTAGGCTTAGGATTAAGTTAGTAACTACCTAGGATAAGTTAGAAGCTACTTAAAAATAGCTAGAGAAGGAAACCTAGTATAAAGAAGAATAGGCTAAGTAATATTAGGAGCTATAGACTATAGAGAGAGGCTAATAAAGGATAATAATAATAATAGAAATAAAAGATATAACTATATAGACTATAATACTAGGAATAAGGGATATAACTATATAGATAGATAGGTATTCTAATACCCTATAGTAGGTTAAGTAGAAATTTTAAGTAGTAGTAGATATTCTAGTATCTACGGCTAAAGTAGTAGAAGAGTAGATCCTTAGATAGGTAGTTAAAGAAGCCTAGATAGAAGTATATAATATAAAACTAAACTATAGCTAGGGGGGGCAGAATTAATAGTATAGAAGAATAGTAACCTATAACCTAGTAATAATATATACTATTATATTAATAGTAACCTATAACCTAGTGGTATTAGGTAGTATAATAAGAATAGTAACCTATAACCTAGTAGTACTATATACTATTATAAGAATAATATTTAATAATATTATTAAGGATATTAAGGTAACAGCTTATAGTAGTATCCTCCTAGCTAGAGTATAATATTATTATAATAGAGTAATTAATAGATAAGCCTAATATAACTTTATATCTAATAGTAATATTAATAACTAAGTATAAGGTTAGACCTAGTAACTAGGATATAATAAAACTAATTCGCTTAACTAAAGGAAATTTAAAATAAATACTAGAAATAGTAGCCTCTAGCTTAAGCTTAGGTTAACCTATAACTACTAGAAAAGCTAATAATAAGGAACTTACTATATATAAGAAGTAGTTATAGATAGTAGAAAATATAACTAATAACTTATATAAGAAGAGAAAAAGAGTACTATTAACTCTAGGGAAATATAGAAATATAAAGACCTCTTAAATAAGAACTCTAAAGTTAATATCTAAGATAAACACTCTAAAGTTAAGTAGTAGAAAACTAAAACTTAATATATAAGGAGCTAGGAAAGTTTTTAGAGAAAGATAGAGGTATAACTATTTTCTTATTATAGTACTAACTACTAATATATTAAGAAAGACTAGAGGTATAATACTAGCTACTTACTTTAATAAGCTAAATATTTTAGTCCTAGAATAGAAAGATATAAGGTAAATTTCTAAATTATAGGCGCCGGCTAGAATATATATAGCTAAGTACTTAACTAGTCTATATATTATCTAAGATTCTAATATAAGTAGATAAATTAAATATAAATATACTAATAAGTCTATAAAACTAGACTTTAGTATTAATAGTACTAAGGTATTCTTCTTTATAATACCTAGTAGAGAACTAGATATATAAGGGGAGATTATAGATAAAAAAGGGAATACCCTAAAGGTAGACTACTGGGTAATATATAGAGTTAGTTATATAAAGATATATAGATTCTCTATATAGTTAGAGAGTATTATATATATTTAAAAAAAGTATAACTTAAATAAGGTTAAGGATAATATTAATAACTCTTTTCTTATATAGATTAGTAATAATAATAATAATAACCAAAAGAATAATAATAACTATAAGAATAATAACAGTTAAAAGGAAGGTTATACCTAAGAGAATAATAATATCTATATTAATATAGATAATATAGAGTATAATAATAATATAATAGAGAATAATATATAAGAAGATACCTATACTAGTAATATATTAATAGATATTATAGTAGCTAAGGAAACTAGAAAACTATTCTAAAGTAGCTCTAATATAGACTCTAAAAATAAGATACTATATAAGAAGCTAAGTACTAAGAAGTAGATAAGTACTAGGAAGTAGATAGGTATAATAATTTTTCTTTTTATTGGTCTTCTTTTAATAAGTATAAAAATAATAGGTAATAGGCCTTAAGGTTAGTAATAGAGTAACCGCTAACTATAGGCCTAAGGATAAAGTAATAGCTAGCCTAGGCTAGCCTAGGGTAGTTATAATATAATAGCAACTTCTCGATAGTTGCCTAGTATAGGGATATAGCTTAATAGCTTATATACGATCTTAAAATATACTATATTAATCTAGTACTCTAATCTATAAGCTTCTCTAATCTATATTACTACCTATTCTAGTATTAATTTACTTTACTAAGCTACTATAGTAATTAATCCTTACTATCAATACTAGTAGTAAAGGCTGGTTACTAACTTAATATAGGAAACTAACAATAGAAATTATAACGCTATCTAATTTAAAAGTAGTATTTAGTTAAAGGTCGAGTACTACTAGGATACTAGAAAATATTAATATAAGTGCCTGCTACTAGCTATTAAGAAGTTTAGGCCGACTTATAAAATATCTAATTTACTTTTAAAATAGATAAAAAGACTCCTATTATATAACTATAGTAAAGCGCTACTTATTTACTTAGGTTACTAATAACTAAGTAGTTAGTCTACCTAAATATAAAGAACTTTAAAATTATCTATTTACCTAGTAAGAAGAATATTATTACTAATATAAAATTAAGAAGACTAAAGGATAGTAATAAGGAGCTTCTAGATAACCCTAAAGAGAATATAGAGGGCTTGATTAATATTTTATTAGAAGTACTAAGTTTAAAAATCCTATTTAATAATTATATTATTTAGTTACTAATAGTTATAGATATATTATTTAACTAATAATTACTTAATAATAGGTATTTAGTAGAATTATAGGATTTAGTATATTAGATTTTATATAGATAATAGCCTAAAGGCCTATTAAAGGGAGATCTTATAAGATTAAAGAAGAAGGAATTAAAATATAATATCTAGAAGTAGTGTCTATTTCTATTACTCTTTAGTAGTAGACTATTATAATAATTTATTAATTACCTAAATTAGTAAAGGTAAATCTTATAAGCCTTATATAAAGAGTTAGGCTATTTAAGTAAAGAGCGTACCTAGTAAAAAGTATAGATATAATACTTTAAGAAGAATATATTAAAGGATATTTAATACTATATAAAGACTAATTACTAGTATTAGGTATATAGTAATAATATATTAAAAGAGCTATTTTACCCTAATAAGCTGCTATAAATATTATAGAACTAGGTAATAATTAATATTATATATATATCTAGAGGCTAGAGAGGGCTAATATATTAAGTTATTACTTATAAATACCTATTATAATACCTAGAGGTAATTGGTCTAAAGTATAATAATCTATAGTTAGTAACTTATTTTATCTTATACTTTACTTTCTACTAATAAGGTATTACTAAAAAGATATTTTATTATAAAGGTTCTAATAATTATATTATAATAAAGGATTTATAGTAATAATTTAGTATTAATAGGGTAGTATTAAGTACTTTTTATTTACCTAGGTAAGGTATTATTAAGCGTAGATATAAAGTTCTAGTTACTATATTAAAGAAGATAACTAGTAACTAGGGTAATAACTTACTACTTATATTATAGGCTAATAAAGTAATAGAAAAATAAGTAACTAGTAATACTTCTATATATCTTATTTTAGAGTATAAGTATATACTATAATTTAAACTTTATATACTAATATAGCAGATACTACTATAATATAGGGTTACTAATATAGTATTACTTATCGCGATAAGGGCTAGATAGTTTTATATATAGAATCTATACCTATAAGAAGTAATTAATAGGACTATATAACTAAGATTTATAATAAAGAGTACTTTAAGTAGGTAAGGTAACTTTAGAAGGAGTAGCTAAAAGTAGATATTATAGTGCTATTAAGGGACTTCTATAATAATCTTAATATATTTAGACTATAAGTATTTTAGCTAAAATAAAAGGACCTCTACTAAGTAGCCTTTATAGGTAAGAAGGGCTAGTATAAGCTTAGTAATCTAAATAGTATACTAATAGACTAAAGTATCTATAGTAAGCTTCTAAAACTATATTACCAATATACTAATAAAGACCTAGTAACTACTAATATCTTATAGGTAATTAAGGAAGAAGATATAATAGATACTAACTATATATAAGGTAATAATACTTAAGAGTAAAAAGAAAATAATATTAATTATATTATTATACTAGATATACCTAAGTAGTAGCTAGACTTTAATTAAGTTACCTATATATAGACTATACTAAAATATCTAGTAAGAAACCCTAATATAGTTAATCTACCTATATATAAGTTAAACTATAAAAGATATCTACGCGTAGAATATAGTAATATAGATAATAGTAACTAAAAAATTCTTGATTAGTAAAGCTAATCTAACTTAGTAAGGGAGGGAAGTAGCTATAAAGCTATATAAGTTATAAATATAAAGTAATAAAAGCGTATTAAACGCTATTTCCCTTATATTGTATTTTATAACTATTTTATTATAAGCTAAGTCTTTAATAATAGTAATTAAAAGCTAGTATAAAGATAGATTAAGTATCAAGGTATTATTATAGTTACTATATTTTATTTATTATATTACTAAAGTTATTTATTTAGTTATTCTCTTCTCCCCCCCCTTACTCTACTCTATAGAAGAGATAGTATTAATATCTGCTTATAAAGAGTACTTATTATAACTATAGCTTAAACTAATAACCTTAGTAGATATCGGCGGATAATATCTATAGAGGCTTACTAATAGTCTATTTACTTCTATCTAAAATATCTATATATTAATATAATATATAGAATCCTAATATTAAGTATATATAGGGCTATATAACTATAGGTATAGTATTACTAGTTTCTATAAATATTATATATATAAACCTTCTATCTAATATATAATAGTATTAAATCTAGCCTACTTAATTCTACTTTATATATTATAGTTAACTTACTTTACTCTATACTCTATATATATATATATATAATATAGTATTCTTTACTATACTAATAGTACTTTTAACTATTAATAAAGAAAAAGCTAAGTACTACTTACTATAAGTAGTTATACTCCGGGGAGTAGATATACTTATATAAATATTAAACTATTTACTAAGAAGCCCTAGCTAAGTCTAGAGGTATTTTTATACCTCTAGTTAGGGAAACTATTCTCTAGTATATACTTAGTTAACCTAGGCTTAAGCTCTAGCTAAAGGTTCTATCTTACTAAGCTACTATCTTATCTATTATACTATCTATATATACTAGCAGAACCCTAGAAATAAGGTCTAGCTAGTACTATCTATAGTACTATTACTATATACTAGTAGAAATCTAAGAGTAGAATCCGGCTAGCGCTGTTTATAGCACTATTATTTTACTTTATCTAGTTATAAGAGCTGCTACCTAGGTCCTAATTAGGTCTAGCCTATTATATTACCTCCCCCCCCCTCCTATTCCTATAAATAGGCTAGGCCCTATACTAGAATAATTTTCCTAGTAGACCTACTTACCTTACTCTCTTATAACTCTATCTATATCTATATCTATATATCTATTTATATATACTTTACTACTGCCTCTTACTAACTTCTCTAGAGTTTATTATTATTATTACTACTAATATACCTAGGAAAGTCTTTATAGCTCCGGCCTAGCTAGCTAGCTAGGCCCTATTAGTTTTATCTTCTCTTTTAGCCCTTCTATATATACTAGAGTTCTTAGCCTAGTAGAAGAATTATAACTACCTTACTACTACTACTACTACTACTACTACTACTACTACTACTACTACTACTACTACTACTACTACTACTACTACTACTACTACTACTACTATTACTACTTTTTTAGCTTCTATTTAGATTCTATATAAGTATAAGTCTAAGATAAGCTTCTTCTCTAACTCTTAGTCTAGTATAAGTACTAACTTTTATTCAATTTAACTATTCTTAGAGAAATACTTCTAGTTATTTATAAATAAGGGCTTTAAGAATAAAACCTTAGATATTCTCTACCTTATATATATTAAAGCCCTTATTACTAGTACTAGTACCTTTTATTATTTCTAGGTATCTACTTACTCTACTAGCTATACTATTATTTATATCTAGTATACTAAAAAATATACTATCTACTAGTTTATTACTAAAAAGCTCTAAAAGTTAGTCTCTAAGTTCTTTAACTTTCTAGCTTTTAGTAAGCTTACTCTAGTAAACTACTCTTACTTTTATATACTTAAGAAAAAGCTCTAGGTATAATTAAAATAGTATATCCTTATTAATTATATCTACTAGTTCCTAGTTAAAACTCTAGCTCTACCTTTAGCCTTAAAGTCCTCTATAGTTTTACCTATCTCTATCTATTACTTCTACTAGTCTACTATTAGCTCTAGCTCCTCTTATATTATTATCTTAGACTTTACTAGTAAGTCTTTTATATTAGTAGAGTTAAAGGCTCTTAACTCTCTTATAGTATAGTATAAGCCTACTTATATTAAGTTTACTTAGTATCTAAAGTATACTATTAGTAAAAGTTTAAGGGCCCTTTCTAGAGCTATTAACTTTCTCTAGAATATTAATAAGTTTATTTTTACTTCTACTTCTACTATTCTTACTTCCTTTAATAAGAGAGCTCCTTATACCTACTTTAGGTCTTACTTTAAAAAGAATATAGATAGAAAGAAGAATAATAGTTTCTTAGGCCTTATTACTACTACCTCTTTTATCTCTACTATTACTATTACTACTATTACTTTTACTACTATCTTTACTACTAAATTCTACTATACCTCTACTAATACTAGTTATTTCCCTTTAAGTATATTTTAGAAGTTAGTATTTATTACTACTAGTCTCTTTAATACCTATACTTTATTTAAGTAGCTTTACCCTTAATCCCCTTTAAAGGCTAGAGATAGAGATCTATTACTTTTATAATAATACCCTCTATTATTATATAACTTTATAAGGCAGACCTTGCTATAGAGGATTAGACTATCTCTAACTTAATCTAGATACTTAAGTCTATACTAAGGACCTACTAGGCTTAAGCTAGTAACTAAGGGGTAGCCTCTACCTAAGTACTATTTCTGCCCTAACTATATAACACTTCTAGTTTACCCTAGACTTAAATTCTTAAGTTATTCTCTATTATTTATACTAGACCTATAGGTAGTAATATAACTCTTTTTTAGTAGAGTTATATACTCTTATATACCTCTATACTCTATTCTAGAAGCCTACTAAACCTAATTATCTTACTTATACTATTATACTATAGAGAATAACTTACTTCTACTAGTAATAGTAGTAGTATATTAAGGTAATATACTAAGAAAATATTATACCCTTATCTATTCTTTAATTAAGTCCTTATTATAACTATTAATTTAGTTTAAGTTAGGTTATCTTATAAATTAAATTTATAAGTATAAGGAAGATTTCTAAGATCTCTTTCTAACTAAAGTCTTTAGATTTAAATAATCCCTTTATATAAATAGAACTTAGATTACCTTTAGAAAATTTATATTTAAATACTAAGATAAAAACTTAGAAACTATTAAGAACCTACTAGACTTAGGATATATACTAATATCTAGAAACTTTAATATACTAGGCCTATTAGAGGCCCTTATAATATAATAATTAGCCTACTTTTAGGAAAAAATATCCTCTATTAGAGAAACCCCTAGTTTCTATTTAGGAACCTAGGAAAATAGAGTAACTCTAGAGCTTATTAAGGCTAATACTTAATTAGAATAATAGATTAACTAATATATAGAAATAGTTAAGTATCTAAGTTAAGAAAGATCTAATCTAGTACTACCCTTAATAGAACTAGAGAGCTTAAAGGCTCTTATAGGATAAGACTTCTTTAAAGTAGACCTATTAGTATTAGTACTAAGCTAAAGTTAAAAAAAGTTATTAGAAAGGACCTTAAATATTAAGGTCTTAACTAATAAAAAGAA
>Ga0268349_1000109_pt1 | contig 16360 bp, 19 predicted proteins | sample G5R2_MAIN_18SEP2_FD_190164 | JGI IMG/M metagenome (GOLD analysis project Ga0268349, IMG submission 190164) | Phyllosphere microbial comminities from switchgrass, GLBRC, Michigan, United States - G5R2_MAIN_18SEP2017_LD1 | ecosystem: Host-associated > Plants > Phyllosphere > Phylloplane/Leaf...
GTACCCGACACCCAGCTGTTTATCTTCGGGTTCAGCCGCGGGGCATTCACGGCCCGTAGCCTGGCGGGGTTCATTTCCATCTGTGGCCTGCTCAAGCCTGGATCGCCCATTTCACTGAAGCAGGTGTATGAGCGCTATCGCCGTGGTAAGGCACAACACTCGATCCGCGCCCTGGCTACGCTAAACGACAGCACGTTATCCCAGGAAGGCCTGTGGCAGAAGCGATACGCCCGTGCGATTCCCATCTGGTTCCAAGGGGTATGGGACACAGTCGGTGCACTGGGGGTGCCAGGGCCGTTGATCCCACACGTGAGCCGGCACGATTTCGCCTTCCTGGAAACCGACCTGCGCATCAATTACACCCATGCCTACCACGCGCTGGCCATTGACGAGCACCGCAAAGCCTTCGCGCCCACATTGTGGGTCAAGGACACGCCCAAAAGCGGCGACACCTACCCGGCCCGTGACCTTGCCCATGTTGAACAGCGTTGGTTTGTAGGTGCCCATGCCAACGTAGGGGGTGGCTATGAGAATGACCTGCTGGCCCAGGTACCGTTGAAGTGGATCATGTCCAAAGCGGCGGCCCATGGCCTTGTGTTCAACGATGGCGTTGAACTGGACGGTGGTGAAGCCACAAGCCAGGTTCGAGATTCCTACACAGGCATGGCCCACGGCCTTTACGCGCTGATGACCCTTGGGCAACGGTATTACCGGCCAATCGGTACGCCAGCGGTGGACACCGGCGCTTCTACCGTCACCACCATCAACGAAACCATCGACGCTTCGGTGTTTGATCGCTGGCGCACGCTTGCGGATTACCGCCCTCCAAACCTGGTGGAGTGGGCTGGGCGGTTGGGGGTTGATCCGGGGCAGCTGAAGGGGGCGGTGTTGGCGGGTGATCCCTATACGTCCGTTGCGATTTGGGAGGTTTCGATTGGGTACGTTACGCATCCTTCATAACGTTGGATTGCATACGAGGTGTGCCTATTAGTGTTGGGTCAAGGCACTCGCTTTAGTAGGAATAAATGTATGTTGGCGTTTAGCATATTGGGGTCCAGTGATCATCTGGGTAATGTGGTCGAAGCCTGTTCGTCAATACGCTGGTTGAAAACGGCGGATCCTTGCGGAGTCGATACTACTGGTTCAATTCTGCTCATAAAGATTTAAGAATTAATGGCGCATAGTATTGTGTACTCGCCCCTCGAGTACATCCGAGGCTAGAGCGCAATGCCTACTCGTCTTCAGCCTGTTGATGTGATGAGGCTAAAGCATGTACCATTGCGCGCGACGCGCTGAGATCATGGTTGCACTAAGGTATGAGAGGCTATTAGAATAGAGAAAATCCAGAAATCAAAATCAATGGTCACCCACCGGGTGCAGAATAAGCTTTTAATAATCAAGGAGGGGTAATATGGCTTTGGACGCTTTTATCCAGTTTGACAGCATCGCCGGCGAAGCATTAGATGAGCAGTATATTAATTGAATAGAAATTACTGGCTATAACTTTGGTGTCAATCAAAATATTTCTGCCACCGCCAGATCTTCAGGTGGTGCAACATCAGGACGTACCACGCTAACTAATTTCACATTTACCAAATTTCTCGATATTGCTAGCTGCAAGTTGATGGAGGCAAGCTGTGCGGGTCAACATTTTAAGGAAGTCAAGCTCGTGCTTTGTCGAGCAGGCGCGGACAAACTGAAGTACTATGAGGTTATACTAGAGGAAGTGATTATTGCTGACTATTCTCAGAGCGCTAGTTCGGGCCTGCCAATAGAAATCGTTCAATTAAATTACGGGCGCATCAAAACCATTTATACTCGCCAGAAACGTTCGGATGGTAGCGGAGGCGGAAATATAGCAGGAGGCTGGGACCGAATAAACAATAAGAAATACGCGTGAGGAAGCATAATGTCTGACCCCCGGAGCTTTATTAACCCAAAAACTCAGTCGTACCAGTCGTTGAAAGCCAGCACTCCAGTATTGGGGCATGCTAAAGGCAAATTTGATGTCTTGAATGCGCACATCGTCAATAGCGTGGTCGTCGCTGGAGAGATCGTTATTCTGGGCGATGCTGAGACTCCATCTTGCACCGGTCAAGAAGCATTTTTAATGGCTAAGGCTGCTCAAGTCCACACGGATCTTCATGCCAGCGGCGTAGAGGCGGATGATTTTTTTTTGGAGCACTTCGACTTGCTGCAAAGTGTGCTAGCTAGTGCTTCGATCGGAGCAGGTACAGCTAGCGACGGATGGAGCAAGCATCTCGAAAATATCAAGACTACACTTGAAGATATCGAGAAATTACATCGAAATTATCTCGGCTCAGGCAACCTGAATGCCCGAGACACGTTTTATGCCAAGCGCGCGACTTTATTCGTGAGGCTCGATAAGCAGTTGGCGAACGTTGCCGCTTATGGCTCAGGGTTACGTAATCAGGGAAGGATTAAGCAGGCATTGGGTATATCGACCAGAAGCTACCTTCATACTGGGGAAATAGCTGGCTATGCTGCCAAAGTGTCTGGGGTGGCCAATGCGTCGAACCTAGTCAAGAAAGGCACCTATATTGGCACTGCGCTGGATGTGGCTTCTACAGGTTTGTCTATCTATAAAGCCTGCACAATGGGCCGGGAGGACCAATGCCGACGCGCTAGATATGTCGAAAGCTCGGCTTTGGTGGGGAGCTTGGCGGGGGGCAGCGCTGGGGGATATGTGGGCGGTATAGCGGGCACCGGTGTTTGCGCCGTAGTTCTCGGGATTAGCACAGGCGGCCCCGGAGCATTAGCTTGTGCTGTCGTCGGCGGAGCAGTCGGCGGCAAGCTATTTGGTGACTTCGGGACCAAGGCAGGCGAGATGGTTGGAGATTTTTTATATAGTGAGGTCTTCGAGTGAATGAAGTCCACCCCGGATTAATTGCGCTACTGATCATTGCGCCCATGGCGTTGGCTATGATGGTACAATGTTACATCGCGCACAAATATACCGAACAATTTGAATTGGATCTTGCGAATTGTAATTTCGTGACCGGGAATAGAAATACGTTCAAGAATGCAGGCCTAGTAGGCAAAGTGATGCGAACAGGGCTGATCTCTATGGTATTGGCTATGCCGAGCTTGTTTTCTCGAAAAGGGTTGATTGACCCTAACGAGGTTAAACGCTTCCCTTCCCGCATGAGAAAAATATTGGTGAGCCTTCTAGTTATTCATATCAGTCTCCTTGCCGCGTTGGCTATTTTTAATTACGCACAGCCTTGAATCTTATTCCCCGGTTTCGCTTGCTCGGTGTTTTGTTGGATGAATAAGATTGACCGCGCGCTCACCGCCACCCCTAGCGCCTCCAACCCTACGGAATAAGCACCACCTTTTCGCTGCTGCCGGCCTCTATCGCCTTGTACGCAGCGATGCCGTCGTCAAGACCGACCTGCTGAATACCCTGTGGCGCGTGTAGCAGCCCTTGATCGAAGTCACGGCCGAGGTCGGTCAGCATGGGCGCACATTGGGTGGTGTCATAGAGCAAGGAGTTCACGCCTATGAGCACACCGCCTTTGCGGTACAGCGCAAGCGCAGGGAAATCCACCTGGCCGTCGGCTGGCGCGGCGATGATTGCAATGCGCCCGAAGTTTGCCAGAGCGGACACTGAGGCGGGTAACCAAAAGCCGGTGGTATCGAAAATCACCTCCGCACCACCGGGGAATACCTCGTTCACCTGTGCGCTCAGGGACTCGCCGGTGTTCAAAAGAAGCGTTTGATAGCCTTGAGCTTGCAGCGTGTGCGCCTGGTCCTCACGGCGCACGGCAGCCACCACCTGAGCACCTCGAAGTGCAGCCAGGACTATGGCGGCGCTGCCTACGGCACCATTGGCGCCTATCACTAGGCAGGTGGTGTCCTGTTTGATACCCGTCCGTTCTATCGCGTCATAGGCCGTTGTAAACGGAACGCCTATGGCAGCGGCCTGTGCGAATGACAGGCTGGTGGGCATCAAGGCGACTCCGCTGGCCGGTACGGTCAGGTATTGAGCATGGGACCCGTCCCGCAGAAACCCCGGGCCCTTGCCCGTACCCCATACGGCCTTGCCGATCAGCTGCGCAGGGCCTTGCTCGACTACGCCGGCAAAGTCCCGGCCTGGCACCCGTGGCAGGGTGGTGTAGGAAAATCGGCCAAGCACGTTTTTAAGGTCGCTAGGGTTAAGGCCAGCGGCTTTGACACGCACCAGCACTTCGTCGGGGGCAGGGTGCGGGACGTCCAGCTCGGCGAGGGTGAGGTTGTCAACGCTGCCGGTGGCAGTGAATTGCAGTGCTTTCACGGTGGAGGCCTCTGAAGGTAAGTGCACTTAGCCTAAAGCGGTCGGCTATGTCCCGCCTGCCAGATGTTTCGGCCTATCAGACACCCTGGTCAGGTTCGGTGGTTTGGGCGGCAGCGTAGGCCGAGGGCGCCACACCTACAAAACGCTTGAACATCTCGCTAAAGCTGCTCAGGTTGTAGCCCAGTTCGACCGCCACCGTGTTCACGGCAACGGCCTCCATCAGGCGAGCACAGGCATACGCCAACTGCACCTGGCGCCTCCAGTCCATAAAGCTCACGCCCAGCTCTGCCTTGAACAACCTGGCCAGTGTCCGCGTGCTGGCACCCACCGCTTCGGCCTGCGCCTCGAACGAGACCTGTAGGGACGGGGCGCGTAACACCTGTTCGCACAGGCTGCGCAGGCGACGATCGCCACCGGCTGGCATGGGCACGCGCATGGGCGTGAAGCGCGCGCGGCGTAATTCCACCATGAGAAACGTATCGAGCGCGTCCTGATAATCGTTTTCCGGATGGGGGGCAAGGTTCACTCTACGCTTGATGAGCTCACGAAGCAGGGGCGAAACCTCCACCACGGTCAGCTGAGCTCCCATACGCTCAGCGACCTCGCGGCGCAGGTAGAGGTTGTGCATGTCCAGGTCGTGGACCACGCGAATGCCATGGGGAACATGGGGCGGTATCCAGACCGCCCGGTGTGCTGGTACCAGCAGTGCCGTGTCCGGTGCGTCCACCCAGGCCAGGCCGTGCTCGGCGTAGAGCAGTTGCCCCCAGGCATGGGCATGGGGCTCAATGCTCAGCCCTTGCGGGTAGGTACGCGACAGGGGCAGCAGCGAGTGTGCAGTTGTGGTGAGATCCGGGGGTGTTGCCTGGGCCATGCTGGACGAGTGCCAATAGGTGAGGGCGCGCGGGGATTATTCCACGACGCGCTCACGGCGGTAATGGGTTAAGCACGGCTCCCCGGAGGGAAAGCATAGCGACGGCCCGCCAGCGCTATGACAAAGGCAAGGCCTGCAAGTGCGGCCACGGCAGGCGGCAGCATGGCAGCACCCCCGTGGGTAAGCAGTGCGCCGCCAAGCGCGCCGCCAGCCGCGATGGCCAGGTTCCATGCCGTGGTAACCATGGCCTGGGCCAGGTCCACACCGTCGCCTGCGGCATCCGCAGAGGCAGTCTGCATCATGGCGCCCGCCCCACCAAAGCCCAGCCCCCAGATAACGACGCCGGCGTAGAGGGTCAGGCTCTGGTCTCCCGCGACACTCAGGAGCACGGCCGTCAATGTGAACGAGCCGATTGCGCTAAGCACCATCAGGCGAAGCAGGCGGTCAATCAGCTTCCCCACCAAGCCTATGCCGAGCAATGAACTGACGCCGAAGGCCAGCAGCACAAGATCGACCCTTGATTGGGAGGCGGTCGAGAACGGCGCGATGTAGGTGTAGAGGATGTTGTGGGCGGTCATCCAGGTCAGGATGACGAGCAGGATCGGTGCGACGCCTTTGGTTTTAATAACGCGAAGCAGCGAGAGGCGGTTATCACCTGAACGGCCTGCCGCATCGGGTACTTTCACAACAATCCACCCGATCAACATAACGCTCAAAGCCGACAGCACCAGGAACGATCCTCGCCACCCCACTAGGCTCCCGAGAAACGTGCCCAAAGGCACACCGAGCGAGAGCGCCAAAGGCACACCCACCATTGCCACGGCCATGGCCGGCCCGGTCTGCTCTGGGCGCACCAGGCTACGCGCGTACCCCGCCAGTATTCCCCAGGCAAGCCCTGCCGCACAGCCTGCGATAAAGCGCGCAACCAGCACTACCCCTATGGACTCGGCCATGGCCGTGAAGGTGTTGCCGATCACAAAGCACAGGATGGTGGCCAGGAGGACAGGCCTGCGGCGCACACCTTGGGTGAGGCTCGTAAGGGGAATGGCCGCCAATAGGGACCCCAAGGCATAAACCGCAACCAACTGCCCCGCGATAGCTTCAGAGACACGCAGGCCCGCGGCAATGCTGGGCAACAGGCCGGCCGGCAGCGTTTCAGTGACAATGCAAAGAAAGCTGCTGGCCGCGAGGCCCGCCAATGCTGCTATGGGGAGCCTGTCGCTTGGAACAGGCTTGGCTTCAGACAGGTCGGGAGACGAAGAGGGCTGCATAAGGCTCCTTTTGAATAGGTGAACCGATCACCCCATACGTAGAAGAAGGGGCGGCGTGGCTATTTACGTTATCAGCCACTATAGTATTCACATCTCCCAAAGTAAACGGTTTCTATAATGACCAATAACGTAAATCAGCGTGGCCGAGGCCGCCCCCGTGAATTCGCCCTTGAAGACGCCATCCTTGTGGGGCAGCACCTGTTTCATGAGCACGGTTATGAGCATGTCAGCGTCGCTTCGCTGACCGAGGCAATGGGAATCACGGCACCTAGCTTCTATACGGCCTTTGGCAGCAAGGGCGCGTTCTTCAACGATGCACTGAAGCACTACTCCGCCACGGTGGTGCCGCTGGACCGTATTCTGGTGCCAGGCACGCCACCCCAGGTGGCGTTGCTTGAAATGCTGCGCGCGGCCGCCCAGGCCTACGTTGCTCACCCGCAGCGCCGTGGTTGCTTTATTCTCGAACATGCCAAGGCCAGCACCACGGAATGGGGCACTGCCGCCAAGCATATTGCAGAGGAGAATCGGGCCAGGGTGACGGCGTTTCTTGAGGCTTCCGGCATTCCGGTGCCCGACCCGGTGGTGGATTATGTGGCGGTGACCATGCTGGGGTTGTCGGCCGCCGCAAGGGAAGGGTGGGAGGAGAAGCGGCTGCTTGCCGTGGCTGAGCGGGCAGGGGTGGTGCTTGAACGATTGATAGAGAACGCTCAAGCCTGAATAGGGCTGCGAACAGCTGAAAGCAGCCCCCTGCACCTCACCCGAGGTCAGTCGGGGTGCCAGCGGTTTGATTCATGCCCCGTTGCCGTGCCTGCCGGGATTGAAATCAACTCAATCAGCGAGCCCCAGGGCGCCCGCACGTAATGCATGGCATTCCCAGGCCCCTGTTCCGAGCCAAACAGGGCGTTGGGCCCGCGAAGTGGAGTCGCCCCGGCTGCCAAGGCCCGGCTCAGGGCGGCAGATAGGTCATCACAATAAACGGCGAAGTGATGGAGCCCGATTGCGCCGAGCCCTTCGACGCCTGGAGCCGCACCCTCAACCTCAAACAGCTCGATGTTGGCGCTATTTCCCATACGGATCATGCGAGTCGCCGTCACCCTTAGCCCCCCTTCAAGCGCCACTGTGGCGGTAAGCTCATCGGGTGAACGCTGGGGCTGGCCATCGATGACAGTGTCGTAGACGATTGCCGCATCGAACGCCTCCCGCAGGAACTGTGTAGCTGCTTCGATGTTAGGGACGGTGATGCCAATATGGTCTATGCCGCGTACGTTGCTGGACATAGCAAAGCCCCTTGTTATTGGCGATTCAGGAAGGAAGACACCAACGGGTTAAGCGCGGGTGCGCATTCCTCGGGAACCCAATGGCCGCAGCCTGGCAATACGTGCGCTTCGACATGGCTTGCATAGCGGCGGATGTTGTCGGGTTGCAGGGCGCCGAAGCCGCCATTGCCACCACCGCCCACCGCGAGCACAGGGAGCGTGAGCGGGTTGGCCATCAATTGCTCATTCTGGGCAATGGACTGGGGCAGGGCACGGTAATACTCAAAGGCATGGTGGAAGGTCTGGGGCTTGGCTTAAGACCTGACATAGCGGTCTAAAAGGTCGTCCGTAAAGACTGCCTGGTTGCTGGCGTGGTGACGGATGAAGTGGGTCAGGAACAACCGCTCGTTACCCTTGACCATCGTGTCCGCCAACTGGTCGGACGCCGCGAAAAAGCTGTGATGCCAGCCAGGTGCCTCGCCGCTTTCGACAAAGGCTGGCAGCGTATACAGCGTGTTGTCCGGGATGGTCGCCTCAATGAAAGCAGCCTTGATGATATCCCCGGGATGGCGAGCAACCATGGGATAGCTGTTCCAGATACCGATGTCATGGGCTACCACATAGAAGGGCTTGCCTGCACTCAGCTGCTTGGCAAGTGTGTAGAGGTACTCCGAGACATCTACCCCTGTGAACGTTGTTTTTGGCGGCTCTGACAACCCAAGGCCAGGCAGGTCAACGGCCACGACCGTGTAACGGTTGGCCAGGTGTTGCATGAGGCTGTTCCACTCATACCAGGTTTGCCCAAAGCCATGGACCAGCAGCACCAGCGGGCCTGTGCCACCCTGGACGGGGTGTAACTTCACACCGTTCACACGTTCGTACCCGCGCACTGGGTAGTGCTAGTTGATGTCTCCGGCAATAGAGGGCCTTCCCCATAGGCGTAGCCGGCTGATACCTCCATCGGGAAATACATTCAGCCGAACGTGAGTGATAGGCCCAAGAGCCTGCAGTTCCTGCGTGTAAAGATGCTCCCGATCCATCTCCATCTTCTGCTCCGGCAGCAAATCTCGCCAGAACAGGCTCTGCGTTTCGACCTGGCTGTCCGTCCCGCCTTTTACATACGCTGCCTGGATCGATACGCGATCTGGATAGTTGCCCTTGTAGTGCAGGGTATCGACCAGCACGCTGTCAACCTCACCCGGCACCCCTAGCGCCACAATCACCCAGTCATTCCCAGGCGTGCGGCGGCGTGCGGTCTCCCAACCTTCGGCCATGACCGCCGCACGGCCTGGATTGAGGATGTTGCCCATCCGGCCATAGTGCTCGTCGGAGCAGGCGATAGCGCGCCCACCGTTCAACGCGGCGCACAGGTCAACACGCTCACCGGCCTTCACTCTGCTCCAATCCATATGGGGAATGCCGTACACGCGCAAACGGGCTACGCCGCCGTCGGGGTAGATATTGAAGCGCAGGTGGCTATAGGGCAGGGCGCTGTCGATGGCGTGCAGGTGATGGCTGTCACCTTGCAACGCCACGGCGGGAAGAATTTCTGTCCAAAGGGTGCTGGCGTCTGGGTCTCCGCTTTCGATAAAACAGGCTTCCAGCGAGGCCGAGGGCGGGAAGTTGCCGGTAAAGAAAGAGGTATCGATGTCGACGCCCTTGATCCTACCCGCCACCCCGAGGCGGATAACGACATGGTCGTAGCCTTCATAGCGTTTGCGGCGTGACTCCCAGCCATCCATCCATTTGCCGTTGTCATCAAATACATCCGGCTTGAACACGGGAACGGTGTGCTGGAAAAGCCGGTTGACGTCGGCGAACCAGTCATCGGTCACGGACAAGGCCACGGCGCCCAGGCGGGAATCAGCCAGGTTCAGGTATTTACTAAAGGGTGCAGAAGGCATGCTCATGTGCTTACCACTGTCGAAAAGGGAGAGGTGAACTTCAACGTTGTGTGGCTTTTACAGGCTCAGGCAGCCAAGGGCCTTTTACGCTGATGGCTGGGAACCCTTGATCGATCACTTGCAAGGCGGCGTCCTTTGGCGTGTTGTCGCCCTGGCCCTGGATACTGACGATGTCCTGAGGGCATGCGGAGAACGCCACGAAACAGTCCATTTCCGCGCGCAACGTGATGTAGTCGCCTGGGTTGGTCACGGTGGGCAGGGTGGCAAGGTTGATGCCGTCTGGCTGTACGCGGATGTTCATGAAGATATTAAGGGACGCGAGGTTGCGGCGAGGAGGTGTAACACCCAGTTCAAGCATGCCTTCAAAGAGGTTGTCACTGCAGTTTCGATGATAGTGAGTGCAACCTAACAGCTCGTAGCGGCGGCGGTCACAGGCTGCCATGAAGGTATCGTGCACCCCCGGCGAGGTATCTTCGACCAGGGTGAGAATAGGGTGGCGCGCACTGGTCACGAAGCTGTCGCCGATCACAGGGTTAAGGTGCTGTGTCCACACACGCGTGGCTTCCATGCACATATATTCTTCGAGGTCATAGGCATTCCAGGCCCAGCAATCCACCACTTGGGTGCCGTGGGTGTTGATCACCCGTACCGATTGCCCGGCTGTGAGGCGTACTGCTTTGCCATGGCCGGCGGGAATTGTGATTGCAACGGGGGGCAACGGTGGCATAAGTCGAACTCCAAGTCAGATTCAAGCGATTCGATGCCGATTCAGGCGCCGCTCGATAAAACCGGCGGCACTGTCGAGTAATAAGGTAATCAGCCAATACGCAATGGCCACGACCAAGTAGATCTCCAACGGCGCGTAACTGGTGGAGATGGCCTGCTTGGCGGCGTACATGAACTCCTCGACGCCCACTACCGAGAGCAAGGCGGTATCCTTGATCAGGCCGATCAGCAGGCCAACGGAGGGAGGCAGAGCGACGGGCAGCGCCTGTTTGAGTAGCACGCGGCACAGGGCTTCGAACGGCCGCAGGCCCAAGGCTGCACAGGCCTCATATTGGCCCTGTGGAATTGCGCCGAAGGCGGCACGCAGTACCTCACCCAGGTAAGGGCCGTAGTAGAGCGTCAGTGCTGTCACCCCAACCATAGGTGAGCTCAAGGTAATGCCGTACTCGGGCAATATGAAAAACAGCAGGTACATCAGCACCAGCATCGGCAGCCCCAGGATAAAGTCAATGTAGGCTCGCACGCTGCTCTGCAGCCAAAACTGACCCTTTTGCAGCCCCCAGGCGAGCAAAGCCCCGAAAGCCAGCGCCGTGCAAGCCGACACCAGTGCCAGGCGCACGGTGAGCCAGAGGCCTACAGCCAGGTCAGGGGCGTTGTGGACGATCGCAGACCAATCCATCATGGCCTCCTGGTGCGGTTGAAGCGCTGTTCCAGGCGGCGGGCCAGCTTTAGTGTGGGCCAGCAAATGACCAGGTAGCCGGTCACAACCATCAATAGCACTGGTGTCGCTTCGAACGTGCGGGCAATCACCAGCTGGCCGGCGTAGGTCAACTCTGTCACTGCCACTACTGACGCCAGCGGGGTGGTCTTGACCACCAAGGTGAATTCGTTGACCAAGGCTGGAAGGCTATTGCGCAACACCTGAGGGGATGACACGTACCACCACGCCTGGAAAGCCGAAAGGCCCAGAGCGGCAGACGCTTCACCCTGGCCGTGGGGTAGGCTTCGGTAGTTGGCGCGCAAAATCTCCGCCACGTAGGCTGCGCTGTTCAGGCCGATTGCCAATACCGCTGCCAGCAGGGGTTTGCCACCAAGCCCGATCAATGGCAGGGAAAAGAACACAATAAATAACTGCACGATTGACGGTACACCGCGCATGAGGCTTACGTACAGATGACCCAGGCCACGCCACATCGCCGTAGGCCGGCTCCTCAGCCACCAGATCAGGTGGCCGACCACAAAGCTGGTCACAGCGGACAACACGGTTAGCTCCAGCGTAACTCGCAGGCCTTTCGCCAGGTCCGGCACGGCGCCGAGCACTTGTGCGTAAGCACTCATCGCTTACACCGCAAAATCGGTAAGGTCTTCGGCTACCGACAGCTCCACTGCACCGGGCCGGTCGTTGCCGACAATGCCCGTGCAGCACGTGGAGACTACAAACAGCGTGTCGAGTACCACACGGCAGGTCACGGCATCTCCGGTTTTCACGGTAGACGGTTGGGGGGTCAGCGTACCTGTTTGATCCAGGTGCACGTTCATGAACAGGTTGATCGGGTCCGGTAACTTGGGTTGGTGGCGGCCCAGCTGTTGCAGTTCGCTCTGCAATGCCTCAACACAGCCCAGTTGACCTGCATAGCCATTGGCGGCCAAAAACGCCGTGGTGGACGCTGGCAGGAGCAGGTCGTGTTTGCCCACGCTGTCCTTGCCCAGCACCATCACTGGCCGGCGGCGATTGTTAACCAGGCGCATGCCAGCACCCAGCACATAGCTATTGCTGAACACACGCGTGTGGTGCACTGACAGGTGAACGCTGGGCTCGGCTTCACTGAAGCCGAACAGGCTGGCGACGGCGCCATCCTCCAGTGCGGTAATGCGTAACAGCTGGCCGCGCTTGACCACGATTGATCCGGCACTGCCGGCCTCTACACGATGGACTTGCACAGGCAACGGTGCGCGGCTTTGGCTGGCATCTTTCATCAGGAGCATTGGGCTGGCCTCAGGCGGGAAGGGGCTGGTGGTCGGACACGACGATATCGATAGGCGTGACCAGCAAGCCATTGCCCGGAATGATGTCCTGAGGGCAGGACGACACCGCGCACACCAGGTCTGTCAGGGCGCGAAAGACGATACGGTCCCCCGGCTTGCTGATGGGGTCTGTGACCTGCATACGGCAGTCGGCGGTAACGGGGCCGTTTTGAAACAGGTTGAAAGGCTCTGGTACGTTCACGGGTGACACGCCGTAATGGCTCAAGCCTTCATGCAGGTTGTCCAGGCAGTTCCGGTGGCCGTCTACGCCGAAATCCACGCTGAATCGAGTGCAATCGCAGGCTGGGACGTTAGCGTCGTGTACACCTACCGTATCGTGAAGGACTTCAAGCAGTGGCTCGTCAGCGTTCGAATACAGGCTGTCGCCCACATTGAAAAACAGCGAGGCCAGGCGGCGCCGGGTGTGGGTGGGTGACAGGTATTGGCCAGGCTTGTCGTTAACGATGGCGACGAAATCCGCCGCTTGCTGGCCTTGACTATCGATCACCGTAACGTACTGGCCGCGACGGACTTCGAAGGTTCGACCGTACCCGGCCGGTACGTGGATTTGCGTTGAGGGGGATGACATGGGGCGCCTCACTTGGCAGGGATGAAATCGCTAGAGGGCAACTCGAATGTCACGCCCAGGTACTGCTGTTGCAGTGCCTGCAAGGCGCCAGAGGCTTTCATAGCCACGATCTGATCGCTAATCGCCTTATTCAGCCGAACGTCGTCTTTTCGTGTTGCCCAACTGATCCACTGGCTGTCGCCCAGCTCCCCAACCTGGCGCACGTTATCGGGGTGCTGCTTGAGTAGGCTGCCCAATACGGTAATGTCATCGAGGATGAAATCAGCGCGCTTGGTCATCAAGGCTGCGAAGGTCTGGTCGACGCTGTCGACGCCGACGACCTTGATGGGGGCAAGGCCTTTGGCCTTGAGGTCGACGTTGAATTGCTTGATCAGTTGCTCAGGGGCCGAGGTGGTTTTTACCGCAGCACTCAAACCCGCGAGGCGTTCGGGCGTGAGGCTTGATGAGGCCAGGCGCTTGTCGTCGACGCGGGTCATCACGGCATTCACACTCTTGCCGAAGGGCACCACGAACAACACCTTGTTCGCCCGCTCCGCTGTGACGTTCAGTGACGAGCCTTCGGCATCCACCGACCCCGAGATCAAAGCAGGGATGATGCCGCTGAAGGCCATCTTCTGATACTCAACTTTCACGCCTAGGGTTTTGGCGACCTCGGCCATGATCGCGGGTGTATAGCCCGTGATCGCGCCGCTGCTGTTGGTGTATTCGTAAGGGGCGAAGGTGGGGTCGATGGCGACAACCAATGTTCCGCGCGCTTTTACCTCGTCCAGCGTATCCGCTGAAGCCAGCGGAGCATGGAGGCTGGTTGCGAACACTGCGGCAACCAGTGAACAAGGAAGGCTGGCGAACAGTATTTTCATGATAACGCCCTTGGCATGGTGGAGTGACCCAAGGGGTATCGCAGGTTTTGTGCCACTGTCTGCCATGGCGGCGAAACAAAAACGTCAGCCCATTAGAAACAAGGGTTTCATAAGCTAAATCGATTGGAACAAATGTTTCTCACTGTCAGGCGAGCCATCCCATATGTGTATGGATGTGCGCCAGGAAGGGGCGCGGCAGCACCGAATTGGTGCTGCCTGACCTCGGTTCATTCCAGTTCGCCCAATTTTTGGTGCAAGATCTCAGCGTGTGCCAAGTGGGTGGACTTTTCGCCAGCCAGCTCCTTGCCTACCAGCGAACAGAGCAGGTTGGTGATGCCCGAAACGCTGACATTGCTATCAAACATCAAGCTGCCCCCGGTGTGGCACCGGATAACCCACCGTGCAAGCTTGGCAGGCTTTCCGGCAAGTACGTCAGAGATGTACAGCAAGTGCACACCAAGCCCTGACATCGCTGACATCGCACGCTCCAGTTGGGGAACGCGGCGACGCAAGCCGATGCAGATGGCTATATCTCGATCGTCCAAATCGGCCATGTACTCCGCCAAGCTATCACCGGGTACCGGTAGCAGAAGGATATCGCCACGCACCTGGATCAGGTTACTGCGGAACATCACAGCGATGGTCTGGCTATGGCGGTAGCCAATCAGTACTACCCGGCGGGCTTTGGCAACAGCTTGCGCCATCTCGAACAGCTCCGCCCGGTCCAGGGAGCCATACGTTTTGGCCAGGTTTGCAACTTCTTGGTCAAGGTGGTGCTGTATAAGCGCTTGAGGGTCGCGATCCTCGTCTCCCAGGTGCTGGAGGTACAGAGGGGACCCGCCAGTGCTCGCCTTGCGCGCTTCACGCCGGGCGCTCTCATAAGAGTCATAACCCAACGAACGGAAGAAACGCGTGGTAGTGGCCTTCGACACGCCTGCATGGTTCGCCAGCTCGGTAGCCGTCTGCATTGCCAATTGACCAGGGGAAGCGAGAATGACATCGGACAGCTTTTGTTCCAGGGCCGACATCTGCTCATATCGCCCGCGAATACTGCTTTCCAGCGAGGGAGGGGAATCAGGGTGCTTCGGCGTGTTCTTTGCGGCCATAGGAAGTCCACTGCTAGGGTGCTCGAGGTACAGGTAACGCCTGCCTGCAAAGTCTAACTCACGCTTATCAGCATATCTCAGGTGTGTAAGTGTTCAGTTGGGGCAATCCCCAAGTGGTTCAGCAAACTGCGCATTGCAGGGGACACGCCTAGCCAGTCTAGGTAGATGACACACAGCTGGCGGCGAGCCCAGTTATCCTGGATGGTTAAGGTTTTATACGAATAGCGTCGTTGATGTTCAGCTGCGATACGCTTGGGCACAATGCCCACCCCGATGCCTTGGTTCACCATCGTGCACAGCCCCTCGAATGTCTTCATCTGGACGCGCAGCGCCAAGCTGCGCCCAAGCGCTTTTGCTTGATCCTCGATATGGTCCTGAAGGGCATTACCAGGCGTTAGCCCAACAAATACTTCACCTAGCACTTCGGGGAAATGTACTGTTTTGCACGATGCAAGCGGATGGGTTGCGGGAACGATGAGTACCAGGTGGTCCTGTGCAACAGGGTGTACGCACAGGCCTAAGGTTTCGGACGCGTCGGACACGATACCCGCCTCGATCAATCCAACAGTAACGCCGCTGACAATCTCTGCGCTGGTCCTTTCGTGTAACTCCACAAAGAGGTCTGGCCGTTCACATAGCCAGTTAGCAAGCTTGGCTGGAAGGAAGTAGGTGAGGGCAGCGGTATTGGCGTAGAGCGACAGCGTGCCACGAGCACCCGAGGCGAAGCCCCTCAACTCAGCTTTCAACAGCGCTTGCTGTTGGAGCATCAGCCGGGCGTGATGGGCCACAGCGTCTCCTGCTTGGGTTGCCACCACACCGCGTGTGCGGCGCTCCAGCAGTGCTACACCTGCGTCTGCCTCCATGCTACGCAATCGCTCACTGGCCGAGGCCAGGGCCAGGTTCGCAGAGAGGGCGCCTTGGGTGATGCTACCGGCGTCGAGGATACAGAGGAAAAGGCGTAGATCAGCCAGATCAAACCGCATTAGGCGCTCCTTGCACCCTTCGGACAGCCCGAAGGGTACCGCATAAAATCCTGATTGTGCGCCCACCGTCATATGGCCTTCAATTCAGCCATGAACGACACATTTTTCTTCTACTCAATGCTCACACTGACCTTTATCGCCGCAGGGCTGGTGAAGGGCGTTACCGGTATGGGGTTGCCCACCGTTGCGATGGCGCTTCTAGGGACTGCCATGCCGCTCTCCGCAGCCGCTGCGCTCTTGGTCATCCCGTCATTCGTGACTAACGCCTGGCAGTTTTTCTCCGGCCCGGCTGCCAATCGATTGCTAGGTCGCTTGTGGCCCATGCAACTTGCCGTTGTTGCCGGTACGGTTTCAGGCGCCGGGTTGATGGTGACGATCAATCCCATATGGTCAGGGTTTGCCTTAGGCACTGCGCTGGTGATCTACGCGGCTTATGCCTTGTTCGCGCCGCCGGTGCTCGTTTCGCCCTCTA
>Ga0268349_1000110_pt1 | contig 16302 bp, 14 predicted proteins | sample G5R2_MAIN_18SEP2_FD_190164 | JGI IMG/M metagenome (GOLD analysis project Ga0268349, IMG submission 190164) | Phyllosphere microbial comminities from switchgrass, GLBRC, Michigan, United States - G5R2_MAIN_18SEP2017_LD1 | ecosystem: Host-associated > Plants > Phyllosphere > Phylloplane/Leaf...
ATGATGTTCTGCAGCACGGTCATGTGGGGAAAGAGGTTGAAGCGCTGGAACACCATGCCGATGTCCCGGCGCTGGCGGGCGATGGCGAATTCCGAGTCCGGCACGCGGCGGCCATCGGCGCGCTCATGGTAGCCCATGTGCTGGCCATTGACCCGAATGCTGCCGGCCTGAATGTCCTCCAAGTGGTTCAAGCAGCGTATGAAGGTGGTCTTGCCCGAGCCTGAGGCCCCGATCAGCACCACCACTTCGCCGCGCTTTACCTGAAGGGTCACGCCCTTGAGGATGGCAAGGTCGCCAAACGCTTTGTACACCTCGGTGGCATCGATCACTACTTCGTCCATGGTCACTGGCATGTCACCGCCCCCTCAACCGTTTCATGGCACTGTTGCCGAACAGACGCTGCCCGGCGGTTACCCGTACGCCCGGCTCGCCAAAACGGTGCTCCAGCCAGCGTTGAAAGAAGCCCCACAGCGTAGTGAGTAACAGAAAATAGACCGCGACCACTAGGTACAGCTCGAACACCCGGAAAGTGGCCGAGGTGATCATCTGGGTGCTAAGCAGCAGTTCCTGCACCCCGATCACGCTCACCAGCGTGGTGTTCTTGAGCATCACGTTGAACTCGTTGCCCAAGGGCGGCACGATCACCCGCAATGCCTGGGGCAGCACAATGCGCCGCATCAGCCGCGGGGGCGCCATGCCCAGTGAGCGGGCAGCTTCGTATTGCCCTTTGTCCACGGCGTTGATGCCCGCCCGAATGATCTCGGCCATGTAGGCCCCCTCATTGAGGCCCAGCGCAATGATGGCGGCCTGGATGTTACCTGGCAGCACAAACAGGCCTAGGTCGATATCGTTGAAGTGAAAGACCCCGCCAGCGGCCAGGGCGGTGTACAGGAACACCACTTGCACCAGCAGCGGCGTGCCACGCATCACCCAGATGTAGCCCCGCACCGGGTACTGAATGAACCAGCGCGTGCTCATGCGCATCAGTGCCGCTACCAGTCCCAGCGCGCACCCCATGAGCATGGCGCACACGCTGATCACGCAGGTGAGCCATAGCCCATACAGGTAGATATCGCTTGGCTTGAGCAGGTACTGCCAGAACACGTCCCAACTGAAGTTCATGGTGTGCCCTCAGTCGAGTTTGTCGCCTTCGATGTGCCATTTCGCCAGCAGCGCCGCATAACGCCCATCCGCCTGCATGCCTTTGATCACCTCGGCCACGGCGGCGCTGAGCTGCGTGTCGTCCTTGCGGATGCCAATGCCGGTCAGGATGCGTGCGAAGGCCGGCACGCCGGTTTCGAACAGCTCGGGCGCCATGTTCTTGTAGTAACCGGCGGTTTCCACTGTAGTGCCGTAGGCAGCCGCCTGTTGTATGCGCAGGGCCTGGAACGCATCGGTGTCGCTGGTGTAGACCACCAGGGCCATGGGGGGCTTGCCAGCTTTCTTTAGGCTGTCGTTATGGGTTTCCAGCAGGGTACGGATGGTCGACCCATTAAGTACCGCCACCTTCTTGCCGGCCAGGTCATCCAGGCTGTGAATGCCACCGGGGTTGCCTTTGGGCACCACCACGGCCTGGCTGGAGTACATGTAGTTCACGATGTCGATCACTTGCCGGCGTTCAGGCTTGTCGAACAACTGATCGAGCACCAGGTCGCACTGGCCAGCCAGCAGCGCGGGGATCAGGCCCGAAAAGGGGATAACGCGCCACTGCACCGTCTTGTTGCCTAAGGCCTCGGCGATGGCCTGGCCCAGGTCCACTGTCACCCCCACGGGCTTTTGCTGGGCATCGAACGAGCCCATGGGCGGTGAGTCCAGGGCACCGCAATAGGTCAGTTTGTCGACATTTTTCAGGCGATCAGGCACGGCAGGAGCCGCCTGAGCGAAGCTGCTGAGCAGGGACAGGGCGAGCAGGCACTGCGGGATTCGGCGCATGAACATAGTCAACTCCAGGGTAGGTAGCAGTGGCGGTATCAGCGTGGGCCGGGTTCGGCCGTGTGGTGTTCGATGAAGGCAAGCAACTCGGGTACGGTGCCTTCGATGTGGTCGCACAGCGTGGCCTCGACGGTGGCCGGGTTGCCACTGCGCAAGGCGTCGATGATCGCCTGGTGGTCGTGCCGGGCGGTCTGGCGGGGGCGCTCCTGGGCCAGCCACACCTGCATGTGAGGCTCGATCAGCGCGTACAGGCTGCTGATCTGCCTGAGCAGGCGAGGGCGCTTTGCCAGGCTGCACAGGTACTCATGGAATTCCCGGTGGCGGGCAATCCATTCGCTGGGTGAGTCCTGGTCATCGTCCATGTTGTTCAGCAGGCGCTCCAGCCGGGTCAGCTCCCGCTCGCCGGCCTGCGCGGTCGCCAGGCGTGCTGCCAGGCCTTCGAGGGCGCTGCGCATCTCGAACACTTCCTGCATGGCCTCAAGGTCCAGCCCGCTGACCACCGCGCCTCTATTAGGGCGCAACACCAGCAGCCCCTCAGCCGCCAGGCGCTGAAACGCACTGCGCACCGGCATGCGACTGGTGCCCACCTCGCCAGCAATGTCTTCGGCAACCAGGCGGTCACCATTGCGGTAGCGCCCGCTACAGATAGCTTTGAGCACATAGTCATACACTTCCGCTTCGGCGGAGACCGGTACGGCACGAACAGACGATAAGGGCATGCGGGCCTCTGGATGTTTGTATCCAATAAGCCAATGTACTGCACGGATGATGCCAATTTGGGCCCAGGGCTCTGGGGTGCGGCTTCTTCTTAAGCGGGGCTGCGCCCAGCGTGGCTGTTCGCACAGGCTTGTCGCTTTGGCGCACCGTGGTGGCGCGCCTGCGTAACAGAGTGCGGTCAAATGGAGCAGCAGGGCCCTCAGCGCGTGCAGGCCGGGCCCAAGGCCGTGAAGCGGTCTTTCAAGTGTTCATACAGTTGGTGCACGGCTGGGGAAAACTGCCTGCGGTGAGGGCAGACGAAATGCAACGGCAGCGGTTCGCCTGGGATATGAGGCATCACCCGCTCCAGGCGCCCGGTGGCTAAGTCGTTGCTTACGTCCAGCCAGGACTTGTACGTGATGCCTTCTCCAGCCACCGCCCAGCGCCGAACGATTTCCGCGTCATCGCAGAACAGCGGCCCGCCCACAGCCACCGTGGTGGGGCCAATACGCCACCTGTCATAGGCGCGCCCGCCCAACGGATACACCAGGCAGGCATGGTGTTGCAGGTCCTCGGGGACCTGAGGGCGGCCATGGCGCGACAGGTAAGCCGATGAGGCCACCAGCACGCGCCGGTTCCAGGGTGCCAGGGGGCGGGCCACGTAGTTGGCATCCTCCAGCACCCCATAGCGCAGTGCCACGTCGACCGGGTCCCGGAACATGTCTGCCACCTGGTCGGAGATGAACAGACGCACGGACAGGCGCGGGTGCTGCCCTCGGAATGCGCTCAGCCAGGGCAGCACCAGGTTGCGGCCGATGTCTGAGGGGGCTGTGAGCTGCAGCACCCCTTGCAGCTCGGTGCTCTGGTGCCGCAGCTTGTCGAAGCCTTCCTTGAGGGTATCCAGGGCGGCCTGGGCGTTGGGGAGGTACTGCTCGCCCTCAAGGGTGAGGCGAAGGCTGCGAGTCGAGCGCGCGAACAGCCGTACATCCAGTTCGCGCTCCAGGCGTTTGATGGCGGCCGCTACCTGGCCCGGCAGCAGGTCCACCTCTCGTGCCGCATTGGAGAAACTCCCAAGGGCGGCGGTGCGCACGAACAGGGCAAGGTCATCCAGGCGAATCATTTTCACTCCACGGGTGAAAGTGTTGGGTGAATCAACGTGTTTTTCTTTTTATCAAGCAAGGCGAGTATGCCTCCACTACGCTCCATTTCCATCACCTACGAGGAATTTCAATGAAAGCCGTTGCCTTTACCCAACAGGGGCTGCCCCTGGACGATCCACACTCGTTGATGGACATGGACCTGCCCACCCCGGTGCCCGGCCCCCGTGACCTTCTGGTAGACGTGCGTGCTATCGCCGTGAACCCGGTTGATACCAAGGTGCGTGCAGGCACTGCCGCCGTAGACCCCAAGGTGCTGGGCTGGGATGCAGTGGGCGTGGTACGGGAAACAGGTGCCGACGTGACCTTGTTCGCGCCAGGCGACCGGGTGTATTACGCAGGCTCCATCGCGCGGCCCGGTAGCTACAGCCAGGCCCATGTGGTGGACGAACGTATTGTGGGCCGAGCCCCTGCTTCGCTCAGCGACGCTGAAGCGGCTGCGCTACCCCTCACCTCTATCACCGCCTGGGAGCTGCTTTTCGACCGCCTGGGTGTGCCTGAAGGCGGTGGGGAAGGCAACAGCCTGCTGATCATGGGCGCGGCCGGCGGGGTAGGGTCGATGCTGGTTCAGTTGGCACGCCAGCTCACCAAACTGACGGTGATCGGCACCGCCTCACGGCCTGATACCCAAGCCTGGGTCACCTCACTAGGGGCGCATCATGTCATCGACCACCACCAGCCGCTGCTGCCACAGCTGGACGCCATAGGGGTGGGCCAGGTCAGCCATGTGGCCAGCCTCACCCACACGGACAGCCACTTCACCCAGCTGATCGACGCGCTGCGCCCCCAGGGTCGCCTTGGGTTGATCGATGACCCGAAAACCCTGGACGTGATGCCCATGAAGCGCAAGGCGCTGTCCCTGCACTGGGAACTGATGTTCACCCGCGCCCTGTTCGAAACGCCGGACATGATCAAGCAGCACGAGTTGCTTAACCGCGTCGCGGAGCTGGTAGATCAAGGCGTACTGCGCACTACGTTAGGCGAGCACTTCGGCGTGATCAACGCCGCTAACCTGCGCCGGGCCCACGCGTTGATTGAAAGTGGCAAGGCCCGTGGGAAGGTCGTGCTGGAAGGGTTCGGCGAGCCCCAATAAAAGCAGTGCCCCATGTAGGCCGGGGGTGTGCACTGAAACCGACCATTAGCATCCACAGGGGCTTCAAAAACGCAAGGCGGTGCCGATAGCAAGGGCAGGGCTAGCTGTTTATCCAGGTAAACGCTTGCCCGTTCAGGTGAAACAATGGGACGCAGGTACGGTCTGATGTCAAAGTGATATCATTCCATGCCTGCCTCTATTATTTGGCCCGTACCGCGGCCTTTGCCGGCACTGTTCGAGAACCCCTAATGCACACCCTTTATACCCAAATCGAGCAGGAGCTTGCCAGGCCGGCGCGTGACGTTCCTTTCTCGGCTGACCTGGAACAGCGTTATCAGCTGGACATCCAGGCTGACAGGCGCCGCCACCTGAGCATCTGCCTGCTGATCGGCACCCTTAGCTTTAACAGCTTCCTGGTATGGCAGCTGATGCTGGCCGAAGACAACCTGTGGAAGGTGGCTCTGCAAATGATGGGCACCTCGGTGCCGTTCGCCACCCTTGCCTATGTGTTGTTGCACAAGGTGCCGCTGCGCTGGCGTGAAACCGTGGCCATGCTGCCTTCGTATACCGGCTTGTTCGTGGTGTACCTGATCATTGTGGAAGGCGCGAAGATCCGGGCCATGGACCAGACCCTGTTCATTTTCTGCTGGCCCCTGATGCTGGTATACACCAACACCTGCATGAAAAGCCCTTTCAGGGTGGCGCTAGCGTACAACCTGTTTGGCCTGGCCCTGACGGCTGTTGCGGTAGCCCAGACCTCCGTGAACATCAGCACGGGCGGCCTGATGCTGACCTCGGCGTATTGCTCGGCCTTTTTCTCCCTGCTGGGCAATTACTGGACTAACCGTGAAGGGCGGCGCACCTACCTGTACCGGCTGCGCGAAGAGTTGCGCACCGCTTCACTGAGCAGCGCCAACCAGGACCTAAGGCTGCTGTCCCAGACCGATGCGCTCACTGGGTTGGCAAACCGCCGCCAGATGCAGCCGCACTTGGACCGTTTATGGGCCCGACAGGTACGCGGTGATGCGACAGGTGCAGTGCTGCTGGTGGACATCGACCATTTCAAACGCTTCAACGATTTCTATGGCCACCTGATGGGCGACAGCTGCCTTCAGAACGTGGCGACTACCCTTCAGCAGGCCTTGAGGCCTGAGGACACCATTGCCCGCTTTGGTGGTGAGGAATTCGTGGTGCTACTCAATGATGTAGGCGAAGCCGAAGCACGCCAGATTGGCGAGCGCCTGCTGGTGAGCATCCGCAGCCTTAACCTGGTACACCTGGGCCGGGAGGACGGTGTGGATCACCTGACGGTCAGTATTGGTATGGCACACAGCAGCCTGGCGGGTGTGGCAGACAGTGCTGCGTTGCTGGACCAGGCCGACCGTGCGCTCTACAGCGCCAAACGGCATGGGCGCAACTGCCTGGAGGTGGCCCGAGACAGTACCACTAACCCTGCGCGCACCCTGCCTACCCCTGAAGACCTGCGAACGGCCATGGCGGAAGGGCAGTTCGAGCTGTACTACCAACCTATTCACCAATTGCCCAGCCAACGCCTCACGGGCTATGAGTGCCTGCTGCGCTGGCGAAGCAGTGAGCATGGTGCTGTGCCGCCGGATATTTTCATCCCTATGGCCGAAAGCAGTGGCTTGATCGGCGCGTTGGGGGACTGGGTGCTGGAGCAGGCCTGTACGGCCGCCAATGGCTGGCCTGTCGCGCTTAGCCTGTCAGTGAACATCTCGGCCTTGCAACTGGCAGACCCGGAGTTGCCTGGCCGCCTGCAACGTATTCTGGTGCGCACCCACTTCAACCCAACACGGTTGGTGCTGGAGCTTACCGAGAGCGTGCTGTTGGAAATCAGCCCGGATGTAAAAGCGAACGTACAATGGCTGGCAGACGAAGGCGTGAAGCTAGCACTGGATGACTTTGGCAGTGGCCACGCCAACCTGGCGTATCTGCTGCAATTGCCGTTTCAGCTGCTAAAGCTCGACCGGCGCGTTCTAAGGATCGAGCTACCCGCCCAGCGCAGGGAAGTGCTTGAGGCACTGTTGAAACTGGGCAGGGCTTTTAGCCTGGAGGTGGTAGCTGAAGGGGTCGAAACTGCCGAGGACCTGACCTTGCTGTGCGAGATAGGTATGGACCAGGGGCAGGGCTTCCTGTTTAGCGGCCCGCAGCCCCTGCCCATGGCCCACTCGCCTGAAGTGACGCTCAAAGCCTTGGCTCGCTAGGGCTGACCGTACTCAGTTGCGGCCAAGGCAGCGGACCCACCGCTCATTGACCCGCTGTGCGAACCAGGCGGTGGTGAGGTGGCGGGTGATCTTCGGGCTCTCCAAGGTAATGCCTGGCAGGATCGAGCGCGGCAGGGTCTTGCCACTGACCTTGTCTGCCAGTTCGAAGACGCGTTGATACACCCTGGTGTCTTCAAAGGCGAGCTGGTCACCCTGGGCCAGCGCCCGATGAATGTCGTTATCGCTCATGTTCAAGCGGGTGCCCAGGGAACGCACCGCCAGCTCGGTCTGGCCGGGGTCACTGCTGCTGTAATTCACCAGGTCCCCATCGAGCTTCAAGCGCGCCCGCACCAACCGGTTCAGCGCCGCCTGAAATGCTGCATTCCGGCTGGCATAGTGGCCTGCGTTGTAGTCGGCAAAGCGGTACAGGGGCTTGGGGTAGTGAGCTGGGTAGCCCAGCAGGTGCGCGGTGCCGAAATAGACGCCACCCCGGCGGCTGAACACTTCCTGCCGGAGGGTGCCTTGAAGGGTGTAGGGGTAGTTGCGGGCATTGCGCTCGGCAAAGGCGATGGCCACTTGCATCGGCCCACCGGTGTGCACCGGGTTCAAGGTGCCGAACAATTGCTGGCCCAAGGGCACCCTGCCGATAAGGTCATCGAACACCTCGCTCAGTTCCCGTTCCGACCGCACGCTCTCAATGCGCTGGGCGTAGGTTTTGCCCGTAGACGAACGGATGCCAAGCGCGGCGTCCACTAAAAAGCTGGGAACATGAACGGCACTGGCACGCCGGTCGATTTCCTGCCGGGCAATGCGCCCCAGCCCGGGCACCTGTGGGTCAGCGTTGAAATTGGACTCCTGCTCGATCACCGCAATCACTGCGCAGAGGTTATCTGCCGTGGGGTCCAGCTTCTGGGCGTCGAACGCCACCTGGATATCCGTGGCCCAGCCTTGCCGGTCGCTGGCCGATGCGGGCAGCAAGCGCCCAAGGTTGGCACGTACCTGCTCAGGCGTAGGGGCGGCAGGCTGAGGTTGGTGGCTGCAAGCGGCTAGCGCCATTGCAGCCATTACCGTTGATAGTCGTTTCAACACGGTCAATTCAGTGGGCTCAATGTAAGTGAACAATTGCGGATTATGCAGGCCTGAGCCTCTGGAACGCCGTTCAATGGCACAATGCACCTTACTTTATCGCTTCGGAGACCACTATGCTCCGTTCATTCGAACGACGCCTGGACCCTTTCCCGCCTGATGAGGCGCCCCCGCCCCCCAGAGGCCTTGGCCGCTTTCTATGGGCCTGCACCCGCGGCGCGCGGGGTTATGTGGCCGCCATGGCCGTATTCAGTGCGGCTGTGTCCATTTATGAGGCTTGGCTGTTTTCCTTCCTGGGGCAGGTGGTAGACCAGCTTTCCTCCTGGAAGGCCGGGGCGCCCATTGGGCAGCAGGAGCAGCACGTGCTGTGGGGCATCGGGCTGGTGCTGGTGGCCAGCATCGGGCTGGTGGCCATACGCACCATGCTTCAGCACCAGGTATTGGCTATCAACCTGCCGCTGCGGTTGCGCTGGGATTTTCACCGGTTAATGCTGCGGCAAAGCCTGTCATTCTTTTCGGACGAGTTTTCCGGCCGGGTGACCACCAAGGTGATGCAGACGGCGCTGGCCGTACGTGAGGTGCTGTTTACCCTGATCGAAATCGTGCCAGGCATTGGCGTGTACTTCATTGCCATTATTGCGCTGGCAGGCGGCTTTGATCTGCGGCTGATGCTGCCTTTCATGGCGTGGATCGTGCTGTTCGGGCTGGCGATGCTGTACTTCGTACCGCGGTTGGGCAAAGTGGGGCAGGAACAGGCCAATGCCCGGTCCTCCATGACCGGGCGCATCTCGGATGCCTATACCAATATCACCACGGTAAAGCTGTTCTCCCATACCAAACGCGAAGCCCATTTTGCCCGCGCAGCCATGGAAGACTTCAAGGAAACAGGCTTTCGCCAGATGCGCCTGGTCAGCCAGTTCGAGATCGTGAACCAGTCGTTGGTGGTAGGGCTGATTCTGGCGGCGGGCGGGTATGCCTTGTGGCTGTGGCACTTGGGTGAGGTGGGTACTGGTGCTGTGGCCGCCATTACGGCCATGGCGTTGCGGATCAACGGCATGTCCCACTGGATCATGTGGCAGATGACATCCTTGTTCGAGAACATCGGCACGGTGCAGGACGGCATTTCCACGCTGACCCATGGTGCCAAGGTACAGGACGCGCCCAACGCCGGTACGCTGGTCACTCGTGGTGGGGAGGTGGTGTTCAACGATGTGTCCTTCAACTACAACGGCGAGCGCCAGGTGCTCGATGGCCTGGACCTGACCATACGCGCAGGTGAGAAAATCGGCCTGGTGGGGCGCTCAGGGGCGGGCAAGTCCACCCTGATCAACCTGCTGCTGCGGTTCTATGACGTTGACAGTGGCCAGATCCGTATCGACGGCCAGGACATTGCCAAGGTGACCCAGGACAGCCTGCGCAGCGCCATCGGCATGGTGACCCAGGACACCTCCCTGCTACACCGGTCGTTGCGTGACAACATCGGCTATGGCCGGCCCGATGCCACTGACGAGCAGATTCATGCTGCCGCCGTGAGCGCCCAGGCTGACGGCTTTATCAGCCAGTTGAGCGACAAGCAGGGCAATACCGGCTATGACACCCTGGTGGGCGAGCGGGGCATCAAGCTGTCCGGTGGCCAACGGCAGCGCATCGCCATTGCCCGTGTAATGCTCAAGAATGCGCCCATCCTGTTGCTGGACGAAGCTACCAGCGCACTGGATTCTGAAGTGGAAGTGGCCATTCAAGAGAGCCTGGATGACATGATGCAAGGCAAAACGGTGATCGCCATTGCGCACCGGCTGTCCACCATCGCGGCCATGGATCGTTTGATTGTGATGGACCAGGGGCAAATCATCGAGCAAGGTACCCACGCTGAGTTGTTGGAGAAGAATGGCACCTATGCGCGGTTGTGGCGTCACCAGAGTGGCGGCTTCCTGGGCGAGGAGCAGGCCGTAGCCGAGGCATTGGAATAGGCGAAACGCAAGGCAACCGTGGGAAGGGGCTTAGTGCGCCTTCCCACGTACGCTTGAGCCTCAGCAAACCAGTGTGTGGTCAGCAGTATTTGAGCCAGCCAATGTCCCGGCGGCGTTGCTTGAGCTCAGCGAACCACCGGGTGGGCAGGTAGAGCACAACGGCCAGCCCGGCGGACCACAGCCAGATACTCGCCAGGGTGTCGAAGCCATAGTAGGCGCCTTGGTTGAGGCCCCACACATGGACCGCCGTGAGGTATAGAGCCTTGAGCACCAGCAGGTGCAGCAGGTAGAAAAACATCGGGGCGCCCCCGTACTGTGACAGCACCTTCAATACCCGGCCCCCCTCAAGCCGCTGGAAACACGCCAGCAACACCAGGCCCACGCCGAGGGTCGGCATCAGGAAGAGCAGGGAAGGTGGGTACTTGGTCAGGGATAGGAAGCTCATAAGTGTACGCACACTGTCCCCAAGGTTTTGCCAAGGTTTGTCCCCGTACACATTCAGGTAGCGTACCAGTACGAAGCCTGCGATCAGTGCAAGCCCCCACGCCCACAGCCGACGGTGACGTTGTTCAGGGGCAGCGCTACGGGCGAACCAAGGGCCGGCGCAATAACCCAGTGCTATAACGCCGACCCAAGGCAGCACGGGGTAGGTGGTACGGGCTCGGGTGTACTCGGTAATCTCAAGGAACGCCCGCTGGTGGAGGATCGACCAAGCCTCGAACCAGAGGGATTGCGGGGTGAGTACGATACCGTCCAGCAGGTTATGCCCCGCCACGATCACCACCCCCAAGGCTATAAGGACGGGCCGTGAGAGGTGAATCAAAGCTGCCAGCACGATCATGCTCAGGCCGATAGCCCAGATGACCTGTAGCCAGAGTGTTGGAGGGACAAAGGTCGCATTCCAGGCGAAGTTGACCAAGGTCAGTTCCAGAACGATCAGAAACAACCCACGTTTGAGCAAAAACGTGGATACCTCGGCACGGCTGTGGCTTTGGCCGTATAAACAGGCGGAAAGTCCCGTTAGAAACACGAATACGGGGGCGCACACCATGCTGCTCAGGCGGGTAAAAAACAGTTCGGGAGGTGTGGTGGCCGGGTTCATGGGGTCGCTGACCTGAACATGAAGGAAGAACGTCTCGCGCACGTGATCGACCAGCATGAACAGCATTACCAAGCCACGAAGGGCATCAATGGCCAACATCCGTTGGCGGGCTCCGGTTGTGTCCTGTGGAGCAGAGGTGGCGTTTGGTTGAGGCTGTGTAGTGGGAGAGACGGCCATGCAGATAACACTCATAAATACCAATGAATTTCATGTTATACCATAACATTTTAAGCGCGTAGCCATCTATGGCTTTACAGCGCTGCGCTACGGGTTTTCCTTTGCAGCCCTTGGGCCGATACAATGGCGGCTTTTCCCAGAGCACGCTCCAATGACCGACACTCAACGCCTGTCCCGCCGCCTGATCGAACAGGTGGGCTGCTCTCGCCGCGAGGCAGAGCTGTATATCGAAGGTGGGTGGGTCACGGTGGACGGCAACGTGGTAGACACGCCACAGTTCCAGGTGCAGGACCAGCAGGTGGCCCTGCTGCCAGGGGCAAAGGCTGAGCCGCCTGAACCGGTCACGCTTATCCTTAACCAGGCACCTGGGCTGGATGAGGCCAGTGCCTTGGCGTCCATCACCCCGCTTACCCAAGCGTCTGCCTTTGACACGGGCAAGCGTGTGCTCAAGGGGCATTTCAGCCGGCTTCAATGCCTGGCCCCGCTCCAGCCTGGCGCCACTGGCCTGCAGGTGTTCACCCAGGACTGGCGCACTGCGCGTAAGCTTACGGCCGAGTTCGGAAAGCTGGAGCAGGAGTATGTGGTGGAGGTGCAGGGCACCCTGCGCGCCAACGGCCTTGAATTGCTCAAGCGCGGGATCATCGTCCGCAAGCAGGCGCTGCCCGCGGCCAAGTGCAGCTGGCAGAACGAAACCCACCTACGTGTTGCCCTGAAGGCGCCGACGCCGGGGCTTATCGCGCAGTTGTGCGAGGCTGTGGGGTTGAGTGTCATCTCCATGCGCCGCCTGCGCCTGGGCGGTGTGCCCATGGGCAAGCTGCCCGTGGGGCAGTGGCGGTATGTGGCGGTGCAAGAGCGGTTTTGAGGTGTTGCACGATTCCAACAGGGCGCCCCTGTAGGAAGCTGGCGAAGCCTGTGAACCGTGCTCAACAGGTGGTGCTGCGGTATGTTCCCGGCCAACGCCTTCGGCTACGACTGGTCCAACAGGGGCCCGTGTAGGAAGCTGGCGAAGCCTGCGAACCGGGCTCAACAGGTGGTGCTGCAGTGCGTTCCCGGCCTACGCCTTCGGCTACGACTGGTCCAACAGGGGCCCGTGTAGGAAGCTGGCGAAGCCTGCGAACCGGGCTCAACAGGTGGTGCAGCAGTATGTTCCCGGCCAACGCCTTCGGCTGCGACCGGCCCAACAAGGCGCCCCTGTAGGAAGCTGGCGAAGCCTGCGAACCGGGCTCAACAGGTGGTGCTGCGGTATGTTCCCGGCCTACGCCTTCGGCTACGACCGGTCCATCAGGGGCCCGTGTAGGAAGCTGGCGAAGCCTGCGAACCGGGCTCAACAGGTGGTGCAGCGGTACGTTTTCGGACTACGCCTTCGGCTACGGCCGGTTCCAAGATGGGCCGCGCGTAGCACGGCCCCGCCTGGTGCGCTAAGCTCAGCCGCGCTTGGGCAAGGTCCAGTTAGGCCGAATGAAGTGGCAGGTATACCCATCGGGAATGCGTTCCAGGTAATCCTGGTGCTCGGGTTCTGCTTCCCAGAAGTTGCCTGCCGGTTCGATCTCGGTCACCACTGGGCCAGGCCACAATTTCGAGGCGTCCACGTCAGCGACCGTATCTTCGGCCGTGGCGCGTTGCGCCTCATTAAAGTAATAGATAGCGGAACGGTAGCTCGGCCCCAGGTCATTACCCTGGCGGTTGGGGGTGCTAGGGTCGTGGATCTGGAAGAAGAACTCCAGAATCTTCCGGTAGCTGATCACGGCCGGGTCGAACACAATCTCGATGGCCTCGGCATGGTTGCCGTGGTTACGGTAAGTGGCGTTCGGCACTTCGCCGCCCGTGTAGCCCACGCGGGTGTTCAACACACCTGGGTAGCGTCGGATCAGGTCCTGCATGCCCCAGAAGCAGCCGCCGGCAAGCAGGGCGGTTTCGGTTTGGCCAGTCATCGTGGTTCCTTTGGGTCAAATACGGTCAATAGTGGCAGAGTTATCAGGGCGCTTTGTCGAATTCCAAGGGGAAGGATGCCGGTCCCCGATAATTGGAGTGATAATAACGCTATCGCTTGCTCATACCTTCATCCCTTAAGACGCCTTGAAATCATGCTCACCTTGACCTGGCTTCGCAATGCGATGCACCACAGTGGCCTCTATGCCCAGTGGTTGCACGAACAATTTACCTATGAATTCTTCGACCAACCCTTGGAAGGCTGGCAGCGTGAATTCGCCGAGGGGCAGCATAATGGTGACTGGCAGTGCCTGATTGCAACTGAACACGGCCAGTTACTGGGGGGCGCATGCCTGGCTACCAGGGACTTGCCTTCAAGGCCGGACTTGGGGCCCTGGCTGGCCTGTGTGTTCGTGACGCCATCGGCGCGTAACCGTGGCTTGGCCAACCAGTTGATCGAGGCCATTTGCACTGAGGCCAAGGCGCAGGGCATGCACCGGTTGTACCTGCATACCCAAGATCGCCAACAGTACTACACCGACCGCGGGTGGGCGGTGGTGGAGCACTTCGCGCGGTGGGGCAAGGCCCACTGCCTGATGGTCAGAGCACTGGGCGCCTGAACAGGGCGTCAGCCCACCGTTTCCGTGGCCGGTGCGTACACAGGGTAATCCGTAAAGCCGTGGTCTGTGCCGCCGTACATGGTGGTAGGGTCCACGGGCGTCAAGGGCCAGCCGTTCTGAACACGGCGGGGCAGGTCCGGGTTGGCAATAAAGGGCCTACCGAACGCGATCAGGTCCGCTAGGCCCGCCTCGATCAGGCGTTCACCTCGTTCGGCCGTGTAGCGGCCTGCGTAGATGATGCGGCCGGTGAAGGTGTCGCGCACGGCGCGGCGGAAGGTTTCCGGCAAATCAGGCGCGTTGTCCCAGTCGGCTTCGGCGATGGACAGGTAGGCCACACCCGCCTGCTCCAACACCTTGATGGCTTCCAGGTAGGTATGGTGCGGGTCGTCCTCAACGAAACCGATGTATACCCGGTCCTCATCCGTGCTGGTGAACAAAGGGCTGAAACGCACACCCAAGCGCTCCGGGCCTACGACATCCACCACCGCTTCAACCACTTCCTTGAGGAAGCGCAAGCGGTTTTCCAGGGAGCCGCCGTAGGCGTCGGTGCGCTGGTTGGCGTGAGCAGAAATGAACTGGTTCACCAGGTAGCCGTTGGCGGCGTGAATTTCAACGCCGTCGAAGCCGGCTTCAAGTGCATTTCGGGCGGCCTGGGCATACATCGCTACCAGTTCGCGGACCTCTTCGGTACTCAATGCACGAGGCAAGGGTGGCTCGACCAGCACGCCTGCACCGGGGGCGGTCTCGATGAACGCCTTGACCTTCTGAGGCAACAGCGCCGACGGGGCCACTGGGGCAGCACCGTCTGGTTGAAGGGCGCTATGGGACACACGCCCCACGTGCCACAGCTGCGCAAAAATCACTCCGCCCTCGGCATGTACGGCGTCCGTGACCACGCGCCAGCCAGCCACTTGTTCAGCGCTATAGATGCCTGGCGTCCAGGCATAACCCTGTCCACGGGGTTCGATCTGGGTGCCTTCGGTGACGATCAGGCCCGCGCTGGCGCGCTGAGCGTAATAGCGCGCCATGGTTTGCGTGGGCACGTCTCCAGGTTGTGCACTGCGTTGACGCGTCAACGGCGGCATTACGAAGCGGTTCTTGAGGGTATGGTGGCCCAAGGTAGCGGGTGTGAAGAAGGCAGGGTATTTCATAAACATGAATCCTTAATCGGTTGAGCGAATTGCACTGAAGCAGTACAGATGGAAATTAGAATAGACCGGTCGTCTATAAATGTTGCGCAAAAAAAGCACCCCTTAGAGTGCTTTCACACACGGTCTAACGTGGTGGCAGCCCCAACAGTGCCCGTGTGGTCACCATGGCTGTATCAAAAGGTTGCAGGCTGCGGTGGATCTTGACCATCACGCTGGCCCCCATCCACAGCTGGTACAGGCTTTCGGCAACTGCGTAGGGCATGCCGTTGATGCGCAGCAGGCCTTCGCCTATGGCCCGTTCGATCCCGCCAGCCAGCCGCTCGATCACGCCCCCTGTGCCTCGCTTGAGGGCCAGGCGCATGGCTTCGGACAAGTCAGGCACTTCGGCACCCAGCTTCACTGCCAGGCATTTGCCCTGGCACTCCTCGAACGACTGGTTCGCCTGCCATTGGCTGAAATAGTCCAGCACCTGTTCGACCGGGTTTTTCCCTGGCGCGTTGAGCGTGGCGTCTACCTCGGCCTGGTAGGCTGTGAAGTAGGTGTCCAGCATTGCCTCGCCGAACGCATCCTTGGAGCCGAAGTAGTGGTAGAACGACCCCTTCGGGACACCCGCAGCGGTCAGGATTTCATTGAGGCCTACCGCGGCAAAGCCCTTGCCCGCGATGATGCGCTGACCATTGGCCAGGATGCTGTCACGGGTGTCGCTGCTCTGAGCGGGCGCTGAAGTTTTCATGGGCCGTACCATAACGTTGATTAGACCGATCGTCTAGGCTTTATTGGTGAGGTTGGTCCTTCTTGCCAACCCTTTCACATTTCATCATGCGTGGTGGCCTGAATAGACGCTACCCTTGTGAGTCGGCAGGAAAGTCAGCCCCACAACTAAGGTCGCGCGTACTTTCGATTTCCGTGAGCCGCGCTTTCAGGTCCGTTACCACTGCTTCATGGCCCCAGGCCCCGAGTACCAGGTGGCGCGGTGGCGAGTCCATTTGCGTCAGGGCAATCATGGCTTCACCTGCGCGTACAGGGTCTCCCTTTTGGTTGCCGCTACCCTCGCGCGTGGTGGCCATGCGTTTGCCCGCCGTCTCCTTGTAATCCTCCAGGGTGGAGGGCGTCTGGTGCAGCGAACGGCCTGCCCAGTCTGTGCGAAAGGGCCCCGGCTCCACG
>Ga0268349_1000111_pt1 | contig 16279 bp, 20 predicted proteins | sample G5R2_MAIN_18SEP2_FD_190164 | JGI IMG/M metagenome (GOLD analysis project Ga0268349, IMG submission 190164) | Phyllosphere microbial comminities from switchgrass, GLBRC, Michigan, United States - G5R2_MAIN_18SEP2017_LD1 | ecosystem: Host-associated > Plants > Phyllosphere > Phylloplane/Leaf...
CAGTTATACCGTGATATGGTGGCAGACTTGGGAGAGCCTTTTGCTACGCGTGTAGATGCCAAAGCCAGCCCGCAGCAAAAGGCCGCATTGGGCAAACTGAATGCCGAACAGATTACTTCGACGTCGTTGGCCGGCGAACCCATTGAGCGTGTTTTGAGCAAAGCGCCTGGGAATGATCAGGCCATCGGTGGGTTGAAAGTGATGACGGCAAATGGCTGGTTCGCAGCGCGGCCTTCCGGTACGGAAGATATCTACAAGATCTATGCTGAAAGCTTCAAGGGGGACGATCACCTTAAACAACTGGTGGCTGAAGCCCAGCAACTGGTAGACACAGCCATCTCGAACTAAGCCCCAAACCCGGCCTAGGCCGGGTTTTCAACGCCCGATTTAAAAGCTATAAAAATTCTAGATTAGTTAAGCAACCTATTGTTTTTAAGAAATAAAACACCTTGATCTCGAAACTACGTGAATTATGGAAAGGTCTTTTCCATACATGGACTGAGCTTCCTCCAGGGGCCGCTGGCAGTGCGCCCCTGCCTGATCGTGATCCCCCGCGCTGTGCCCCAAAGGTTGCCAGCCGGCCATCGCCGGTAACTCAGCACGCTCATTCAGAGGGCGCCCCCAGTGCGCCCATGTTTGGGGAAGCCCGCCTGGTCATCACGCCAGCAGTACGCAAACGCATGAGGGCCGATGCGGCCCGTTTGCTGCCGGAAGGTACGCTCCCCACAGCCGCCCAGTGGAAGGTGATTTTCAGCGACTCTCACGCTACCTGTGTGGTCGCCGGGGCAGGTTCTGGAAAGTCCAGTAGCCTGGTGCTGCGTATTGTTCTGCTCACCTGCTATTTGGGCGTTCCTTTGGCGGAGATCAGCGTCGTGACCTTTACTCGGGCCTCTCGGGAAGATTTCATCCATCGCCTGACCTATTTCCTTTCTTTATGGGGCCAGACACTGGTGCCCACTGAAGCCCGACGGTATGTGACGACCTTTCATGCCATGGCACTAGGGTGGGCGCGAACGCTACCTGGATGGGCTGAGGTTCAAGCTTTCGAAAGCCTGGGTGGGCACAAAACGGATGACAACCCGCTGCAGCTTAAAATAGGCGATGTGCAGCGCCAACACCTTACAGCTTGTTTCAACAAGCTGTGTATGACCGATCCTGTATTCAAAGGCCTTGTGCACACCCTGGTCGCCGAAGCGCGTGCTTTACCAAAGCTTGCTCCTGAACATCCAGACGTGCAACGGCGCTTGGCAGGGCTTATCCCAGCAGCCAAGCGGGACCTGAAACTGACCCAGTTGATCGAACAGCAGTGGCGTAAAGCTGGGCACTGGCCACATCCAGGCATTCAACCTGTTCAGAGCTCTCACACCTTGCTGGGCCAAACCTTCCACTGCCATGGTTACCTGCCAGCCCTGGAGGCCTGGGTGATGCTGGGCCCGGACACGTCCACTGCACGTAGTAAGGGCGAGGATGCAGGGCTTAGCATCGGTAGCCAGTGGTTGGTAAAGCGAACATTGTTTCAAGCTTTCTTTGATAAACCCCTGATATTGATCGAAAAAGCTTCAGAGCTTGAAGCGCTTTTCGAGCCCTCTAATGCCAGCGTTACCTATTGCCTTTCCGGTGAGCGCCATGCTCAGCCCCTGCTAGACCTTTTGCTTTCAACCGCTACCTTTATGGAGAACATAGGGTTAGATGCTAAAGAGGCATCGAGGGCTCTGTTCGCTGGCCAAGATGGGCTGTTCTTCCAAATCCTTTCACGCTTCTGGCCTGCACTAGAAGTTTATTTAGGGGAACAGTCTCCTCCTGTAGTCACGTATAACCGGCTGTTTGCCACGTTTACCTCAACCAAGAGCCACGCCCTGGCTGCGTTGGCATCAAGCCAGATTAGTGCCTTACGGCACTTGATGGTGGATGAGTTTCAGGACGTTTCCCCCAATATCGCAACTTGGTTGCAGGCCGCAATGCGCGATCGCTATCGACGAGATCCCGAGCTGCCTGCGAGCCTGATGTGTGTGGGAGACGACTGGCAGTCTATTTACGGCTGGCGTGGTAGCGACGTGCAGTATTTTCTACGGTTCAAAGACGTTTTTCCTGCACCCGCGTCTCGCCGGTTGATACTTAGAGACAACTTCAGAAGTACCATGCAAATCGTTGATGCAGCAGAGCATATCGTTCGAAACGTTAGGTCTGTAGCAGGCAAGGGTTCGATCACTCATACCACGGGAACAAAGGTACAAATCCTCACCAAAGACATGAGTAACGTGGTGCAACTAGCTGATTCTCATATCAAATCAAACCAGACCTTACTGGTGTTGTTTAGGAGCACACGGGACGATCCAAGCGGTGACCCAGGCATGCGCGGATTATTGAAGGCACATGGTCACAGCTCATCTACCAATGCCCGTTTACGATGCATGACCATTCACGCATCCAAAGGGCTGGAGGCTGACGTGGTGATTCTGCTGGGCGACTCCGTAGCCAGGAAAGGTTTGGAACATCGCAACCGATTGTACAAATTAGCGGGGATCGGGCGCGTTGCGGACAGCACGCCTTATGACAGTACTCAGGCTGACGAGGCCTTGCGCCTGGCCTATGTTGGCATCACCCGAGCAGCGCAGGCTGTGTATTGGTGTGTAGACGCAAGCAGCGAAATACCTGGGCAGGTGAGTGCTGTGGCCCAAGCGGTGGGCGGCGAATGTGGCTTCGAGGACCGAAGAGTTCAGTCCTGATCAGGTGCTGCTAGCTTATCCGCACACGCTTAGGTAATGCGGCGGAACAAAAGCTTCGAGCTCCACCTCAACAGCCTCTATCATGCGTTCCACATCTGCAGCATTCATCACGGCGGCACAAGGGATACCGGCAACCGCGATCAAGGTTTCCCCTGTAGCGCGGTCAAACAGCCGCGCCACCATGCTTCCGGGCGCATCCATGTTGCCCTCGAAGCCGATGGGGTGGAAATGCCAGCGCATCACTTGGCAAGCATTGGGAAACGTCATTTTGTTCATGGTGCGGACCTCTGCATCATGCAAATTCCTTTTGCTGAAGGCGCATTCCGATCGGGCCGGTCAGAAAACCTTAGCACCACGCCAGCGGGCCGGGGGACTTTATTTCTAGCCTCTCCCTGCCTTTAGCTTTGGCATTGACCTGGGTCACGCACCGAGTGAGAGCCGCACAGTGAGGCGGCCTCGTGTCAAAGGGCTTTGGTCACGCGAATGTCGCCGAGGCTATCTGCTTGATCCTGCCCGTGGATGAGTATCAATGCGGCGAGCGCCTCTTCCAGCGTGCCATGCTCAAGCTGGGCGAAATCCCAGCGCCGTTGGCCGTCGAGGGTGTAATGAATAACGTAGCGGGCCATGGGAGCGCCTTAGCTGAAAGAGGAAGGAGAGCGGCGTATCAATTTGATGGTGTGTTTGAAGGGTGCCTTCTTGGCGGCATTGTTCAATTTGCTGCCAGCGGTGTCGAGCGTGATATTCCAGTAGCCTGTGCTGGGAATGGTGATGCGCGCGGGGAAGCGGTCGAATTCCCCTCCATGATACGTATGCCGTGCGCCGTTCTTGAAAGCACGAAAATTGGCATCGCTCATCAGGCGGATGTTGCAGCGCTGTGAGCACTCGATCACGACCATGTCGTCTTCGTTGAGGTGTTCGCGCTGGTGTACGAATTTCATGCTGGCTCCGGATCTCCACAAGGTAGCAACCATAGCACGTAGACCCTTTGGCCCCCAAGCACGGGCGTTGCGAACCATCCATACACGTGGCGGTCCTAGCTTCTTTTCTGGAGGTCAACATGAAGGTAGCCGGGTTGTTGCTGGCGCTGCTTGCAGTAGGTGGCTGTGCCACCGTCAATGAAATCGAGCAGACGCATGAAACCATGGATGTCATGTCTGGGAAGGACCCGAAGGATTACAGTGAGTGCCTTGTTCACAAGTTGTCTGAAACCCGTGGGCCGGTGACGGTCGAGAAAAGTGGTAGCGGCTACAAGGTGGTGGTGCCTAGCAAGCTGTCGACAGGGCCGGCTGCAGTGGTTGATATCCAGGAGCGTTCCGGCGGCAGCACCGTGAAGGTTCATGAGCGGCTGTCCAACCTTCCCTTGCGTTTCAAGGATGTACAGAAAGCCGCCACCCAATGCATCTCAGGATGATCACACCAGCGAAGCGGAACTAACGCGAAAGGTTTTTTTCTACTGATGCAGCAGCTGCGCCGAAGCGCTCATTGTAAGCTTCGGTGCACGTGATTAGACTGCGCCGAACCTGTACGTAATGCATAAGAATCAAGGACCTTTCATGATCAAGAAATGCTTGTTCCCGGCGGCCGGATATGGCACCCGCTTCTTGCCGGCTACCAAAGCCATGCCCAAGGAAATGCTGCCGGTAGTCAACAAGCCGCTGATCCAGTACGGGGTTGAGGAGGCACTTCAAGCCGGCCTTACCGGGATCGCCATCGTGACAGGGCGCGGCAAGCGGGCCCTCGAAGACCACTTTGACATCAGCTATGAGCTGGAAAACCAGATCCGCAATACTGACAAGGAAAAGTACCTTGTCGGCATTCGCAAGTTGCTGGATGAGTGCACCTTCTCCTACACCCGCCAAATCGAAATGAAAGGCTTGGGGCACGCCATTCTCAGTGGTCAGCCTTTGATCGGTGATGAGCCTTTCGCGGTAGTGCTGGCGGATGACTTGTGCGTCAACCCCGAAGGCGATGGGGTGCTGCAACAAATGGTCAAGCTGTACAACCAGTTCCGTTGCTCCATCGTCGCCATTCAGGAAGTGGACCCTCAAGAAACCAGCAAGTACGGTGTCATTGCTGGTGAAATGATCCGTGACGATATCTACCGTGTGAATGCGATGGTAGAGAAGCCCAAGCCTGAAGATGCGCCATCAAATCTAGCTATCATCGGTCGCTACATTCTTACCCCGGACATTTTTGACCTGATCAAGAACACTCCGCCTGGCAAGGGTGGTGAAATCCAGATCACAGACGCCCTGATGCAGCAAGCCCAGAATGGTTGCGTGCTGGCCTACAAGTTTAAAGGCGAGCGTTTCGACTGCGGTAGCGCAGAGGGTTACATCGACGCGACCAACTATTGCTTCGAGAACTTCTATAAAAAAGGCCAGCTGTAACAGTAGGCCGGTTGGACCCAAGCGCCGCCATTGTTCACAATGGCGGCGTTTTCGTATCAGGAGCGTGTACATGGCTTACGATTTTGATCTGTTTGTGATTGGTGCCGGGTCTGGTGGTGTCAGGGCCGCGCGCTTCGCGGCAGGCTTCGGGGCCAAAGTGGCGGTTGCAGAAAGCCGCTACCTTGGCGGAACCTGTGTCAACGTGGGGTGCGTACCCAAAAAACTGTTGGTCTACGGTGCACATTTTCACGAAGACTTCGCTACGTCCAAGAGCTTTGGCTGGGATATCGGCTCCCCGGCGTTTGACTGGCCCACGCTGATTGCCCGCAAGAACAAAGAGATCGAACGCCTTAACGGCATTTATCACAACCTGCTGAGCAACAGCGGCGTGAACGTGCTCGATGGCCATGCGCGCATCCTGGACCCCCATACCGTCGATGTAGCAGGCACTGCCTACAGCTGCGAGCGCATCCTGATTGCAACCGGTGGGTGGCCGGCTATTCCAGATGTTCCAGGCAAGGAACACGCCATCAGCTCCAACGAGGCTTTCTTCCTCAAGGCATTACCCAAGCGCGTTATCGTAGTGGGCGGGGGTTACATCGCGGTCGAGTTTGCCGGCATTTTCCATGGCCTTGGTGCGCGCACCACTCAGTTATACCGGGGCGAACTGTTCCTGCGGGGTTTTGATGACAGCGTGCGAAGCCACTTGGCTGAAGAGCTGTCCAAGAAAGGCATCGACCTGCGCTTCAATGCCGACATCGCACGTATTGATAAGCGTGGCGATGTATTGCTCGCGACCCTCAAAAACGGGGAAGTGCTGGAAGCCGATTGCATCCTGTATGCCACCGGCCGCCGCCCTATGCTGGACAACCTGGGCCTGGAGAACACCGCCGTCACGTTGGACGAGAAGGGTTTCGTGAAGGTGGACGACCTGTTCCAGACTGCCGAGCCTTCCATTCTGGCGCTTGGCGATGTAATTGGCCGTGTTCAGCTCACCCCTGTAGCGCTGGCCGAAGGTATGGCGGTAGCGCGCCGGCTGTATCAGCCGGATCAGTACCGCCCTGTGGACTATGACAATATTCCCACCGCTGTTTTCAGCCAGCCCGCAATCGGTACTGTTGGCTTGACGGAAGCTCAGGCGCGTGAGGCGGGGCATGAAGTCAAGTTGTTCGAAAGCCGCTTCCGCCCCATGAAGCTGACGCTTTCGGAGAACCCGGAGCGGATCTACATGAAGCTGATTGTGGATGCCAAGACGGACAGGGTATTAGGCTGCCACATGGTCGGGCCGGAAGCAGGGGAAATTATTCAGGGGTTGGGTATTGCTTTGAAGGCGGGTGCTACCAAAGCCATGTTCGATGACACCATTGGCGTTCATCCTACCTCTGCGGAAGAATTCGTAACCATGCGTACGGCAGTCGGCCAATAGGTGCCCAATGGCATAGCGTGCGCCTCAAGCCCTAACTTATCCAGGGCCGAGCGCCGCAGCCGGCTGATGGTCTTTTCGCTGCGGCCTAGCTGGGTTGCAATCTGGCGCCCAGTCATGCCTTTCATGCCCAAGGCGATGACTTCCTTTTCACGGAGGGTCAGCAGGGCACTGGTATCCGCTCCCCAGTACCGCCTCGCCTGGTATTGGTGGGACAATATCGATTCAAACCCTGGGCTTATAGAGGTTTTGCCTTGGGCTGCACGGATCAGTAGTAAAGGCAAGGTGGCGGGATCGCTCCGCTTGTCAAAGAGGCCCTTGGCGCCAGCAGCCAGGCAGGCACCGAGCAGGGCTGGCTGCAGTGAAGTCGTCATCACCACTACAGTCAGCGCGGGATAACGTACGCCTAGCGTGTCCAGCAATGCGCAGCCGTCAGCTTGGGCGCCCGAGGGCATTGACCAGTCCACTAGCGCCACATCACACGGCCTACCACGAAGCCCTTTCAGCAATTCATCTGCATTCTGGGCTTGGGTCACTATGTGGAAACGGCCCGGCATTGCCTCAAGGGCGTGCCGTACGCCATTCAGTACCACAGGGTGATCATCAGCGATCGCAATGCTCAACACCGCTACGATCCTTGTCGTGGTTGTGATAAGTGTCCGCTGAAACGTCGATCAGATTGCCTTGTAAAGCGAGCAACACTGCGAGGTGTCGAGATTTGACTCCAAATTTGCGACGTGCATTGCCAATGTGGAAATTGACGGTGGATTCACTGCACCCAATGATTCGAGAGATCTCCCAAGACGTTTTTCCACGGCCAGCCCATTCCAGTGCAGTCGCTTCTTTGCGAGTCAGGCGAATGGGGAGCGCCTGCTCTGCCAGTGCGTTCAATAAATTCATAGGCATCTTGGTCTTCCTTTTTTCAGTACTAGGGTTACCAAGAGTGGAGAGGTCTGTCTTTGAGCGGTTCAAGCTTGGCGGTATAGCGTGTGTAGCTTACTGCGCGCCCGTTCAAACAAAACGTAGGAAAGTACGATTGTAACCCCCTGAAAATTCGACGCGTAATAGGGCAGGTGAATGCCGAGCCTGCAGCGTAAAAGTTTGGAAAAAGATCGTACAGAGGCGCTTCGTATACTTGGATCCTGATCTCGTAATAGGCTTTACGGACAGCCGGTAGTGGTATACAAAGCTTGCGCCGCCTCGCTTACAGAGGCGGTAACTGCAGCAGGCTGATGTTTCCATAGGCAAAAGCAATGGCAAGCATGTGTATTGCCAATGAGCAAGCTATCGAATTCAGCGTTAGGATTCACCCAGTCAGATTCATCTACCAAGGAGATTCATCGATGCCTATCATCAACAGCCAGATCAAACCTTTCAAAGCTCAAGCTTTCCACAACGGCAAATTTGTCGAAGTCACGGAAGCAGACCTGCAGGGCAAGTGGTCTGTGGTGTTCTTCTACCCGGCCGACTTCACCTTCGTATGCCCCACTGAGCTGGGTGACTTGGCAGACACCTACGCTGAGTTCCAGAAGCTGGGCGTTGAGATCTACAGCGTGTCGACCGATACCCACTTCACCCACAAAGCCTGGCACGACACGTCGGACACCATTCGCAAGATCCAGTACCCAATGATCGCCGACCCGACTCACCTGATCTCGCGCAACTTTGATGTACTGATCGAAGAAGCCGGCATCGCAGACCGTGGCACCTTCGTGGTGAACCCGGAAGGCCAGATCAAAGTCGTTGAAATCACCGACGGCGGCATCGGCCGTGACGCACTGGAACTGCTGCGCAAGGTCAAGGCAGCCCAGTACATCGCCGCTCACCCAGGTGAAGTATGCCCAGCCAAATGGCAAGAAGGCGAAGCCACTCTGGCACCGTCCCTTGACCTGATTGGCAAGATCTAAACCGTGAAACGGTTTATGGCGGTGCTCCGCCGTTCTTAAGCAGCATCGTCGCCCACGACAACGCCCGGGCGCTTTCGCCTGGGCGTTGTCGTTTCTGAACCGCACAAACGTTTTTCAAAGGAAATCGCCCGTATGTTGGACGCCACACTTAAATCCCAGCTCAAGACTTATCTGGAACGGGTCACCCAACCGATCGAGCTGATCGCTTCGCTCGACGACGGTGCGAAATCCCGTGAAATGCTGGAACTGCTTAAAGAAATTGAAGGCCTGTCCTCGCTGATTACATTGCGTGACGACGGTAGCGACATGCGCCGGCCTTCGTTTAGCGTAAACCGGCCCAACGGCACTATCAGCCTGCGTTTTGCTGGCATCCCCATGGGGCATGAATTTACTTCGCTGGTACTGGCCCTCTTGCAAGTAGGTGGTCACCCCTCGAAGGCGAGCGCAGACACCTTGGAGCAGATTGCTGCGCTGAAAGGTGAATTCCGCTTCGAGACCTATTTCTCGCTGTCCTGCCAGAACTGCCCGGATGTAGTGCAGGCGCTCAACCTCATGGCGGTCCTGAACCCAGGCGTTCAGCACGTGGCTATCGACGGTGCCCTGTTCCAGGCTGAAGTGGATGAGCGCCAGATCATGGCGGTGCCTAGCGTCTACTTAAACGGCGAACCGTTCGGCCAGGGCCGTATGGGCCTTGAGGAGATTCTGGCCAAGCTGGATACCAATGCAGGCGCCCGCCAGGCCGAAAAGCTCAACGCCAAAGGCACTTTTGATGTGCTGGTGATTGGCGGCGGCCCTGCTGGCGCGGCTGCAGCAGTGTATGCGGCGCGCAAGGGCATCCGTACGGGTGTAGCAGCCGAGCGCTTTGGTGGGCAGGTACTGGATACGCTAGCCATCGAAAACTTCATCTCCGTGAAGGAGACAGAAGGCCCGAAACTGGCCATGGCGCTGGAAGAGCACGTTAAGCAGTACGACGTGGACATCATGAACCTGCAGCGAGCTGAACAGCTGATTCCTGGCCGCAATGGTGATTTGCATGAGGTGCGCTTCGCAGGGGGTGCTTCGCTCAAGGCCAAATCCGTGATCCTGGCAACCGGTGCCCGTTGGAGAGAGATGAACGTACCCGGCGAGCAGGAATACCGTAACCGTGGTGTTGCCTACTGCCCGCATTGCGATGGCCCTTTGTTCAAGGGCAAGCGTGTTGCGGTCATCGGCGGCGGCAACTCGGGTGTCGAGGCAGCTATCGACCTGGCGGGTATCGTGTCCCATGTGACCTTGATCGAGTTCGACAGCCACCTGCGCGCCGACGCTGTACTGCAGCGCAAGTTGACCAGCCTGCCCAACGTGAAGGTCATCACGAGCGCCTTGACGACTGAAGTAAACGGCGACGGGCAGAAGGTGAATGGGTTGACGTACAAGGACCGCCAAACCGGTGACCTGCATAAGGTCGAGCTCGAAGGCATCTTCGTGCAAATCGGTTTGCTGCCCAACACCGACTGGCTCAAGGGCGCCATCGAGTTGTCCGGCCGCGGTGAAATCATGGTAGACGCACGGGGCGAAACGGACTTGCCTGGCATCTTCGCAGCCGGCGACGTTACTACTGTGCCGTACAAGCAGATCATCATTGCAATGGGTGAGGGCGCCAAGGCATCACTTGCAGCCTTTGACCATCTGATTCGGACTTCTGCGCCTGCCTGAGTCCATTATTCAGGCGAGCCTGAACGGCCGGTTGCCTTATAAAGGCATCCGGCCTTTTTTTTGTGTCGGCTGGAATTTTAACGTCCACGGGCTTGCCCGTTACGGAACGGCCCGCCTGCCAAACACTCTCATGTAGGTTGGAAAACGGTATAGCAGTAGGTTCGTGCGACACGCCAGGGGAGTAATGCAGGTGATTCCGAAGCACGAGGTACTCAAGATCATCCAGTCCAGTTTCCTGCCGTTGCATTGCGTTTGCATGCCGCATGAGGGCGGTACGGTCACCATTGAGGTCACCGACCCCGCTAACGGCAATATCGACCTGCTGGTAGTGGGGGTAGATCTGGCGCCGTTAACGACTATTCGGGCTATTTCAGATTTGGTAGGTGAGCTGCGACAGGAATTGAAAGCGAATCAGGAATGGTTTGCTGGCGAGCAGCACCTAGAGAGATGGCCGAGGAGGTAAGTTAACGGCTTTCCTTATGGATCAGGTACATCACCCATACGAATGAGCCCAAGGTAACGGTTGTAATGGCGACTATGATGATACCGTCCATTTCATTGCCCTTTGTCAGTGCGTGTAGGGGCATGATGCGCCGCTGTCAGCGTGTATAACAGCAGCAGATATATAAGAAAAAAGCAGATCAGAACACAGCAGATTGGTCAGAAGCAGTTGCTGGCCAAGGTGCATAAAAACCATTGATAGTGAGGGAACGAGATGCGTCGGCTGATGATAATGACAGCAATGCTGGTAGTAGCCGGGTGTGCCGGGAAAGCCGTTGATCCCAGGGCGCCGCTGGACGCCACTACCGCCAAGTCGGCAGAGAGCTATGCCCAGTGCCTGGCGCCAAAGTGGGGTACCTTCCGCCCAGGCCTGCGGCAGGAAGACACGCCGACGGGGCTAAAGCTTACTGTAGAAGCGGCCTATACGGCGTCGCCCGCTGCGGCGCAGATCGACCGTACGGATAAAGGCGCACGCGTCCAAGTGTTCCTCCCACCGGAATGGGCAGGCACGACCGGTTGGACCGATATGGCTAAAGACTGCCTGTAAGGCGGGCGGTGCAAGGCGGCTCGCTGTGCTTCACCTCGTTGTATGGCGAGGCCGCTCCCTTAGGAAGCTGTGCATTCTGAAGCGTTGCAGGTGCATGCCTAAGCATTTATCGGCGGGGCCTTTTTCGGGCCGCAAACCGAACGTGCATCCCGCCTGAATCCGGTTCCTATTCTTTCCCAACCATTCTTCCCCACCGACGCGGCACGCTGGCGGTTAGGCTGCTGCGGGCTAGGCAGTCCCGCTAGGCGATTCCAGTGCGTTATTGTAGGCTGCGCGTGGATAGCGGACAGCACCTGTGAGTCAAGGAGGGCGTGAGTGAAGTTCAGCAATGACGAGGGCCGCGCCGTTCACCAGCGTATGGGTGAAGAACTGGCAGACTGGGGCCGTCAATGGACGCTGGATGCGGACATGATACGGTGCCCTTACTGCCACAGCATGCAGCTTGCCATCCAGGCCGACCGCTCGTTCATGCATGACCCGGCTTGTGCCGCTAGCGTGCTGGGAGAGCAGTATCCTTGGCGGACATTGGCGTGGATACTGCGCTCGCTTTAGTGCAGCAGCTTGAAACCGATCAGGCCCAGCATGACCGCCAGGCACGGCCGCAATATAGCGTCTGGTATGCGACCAGAAAGGTGGCTTCCCAAGTAAATGCCTGGCAATGAGCCTATCAGCAAGTGCCCCAGTAACGCCCAATCCATATTGCCCATGCCCGCGTGCCCCAACCCAGCAACCAAGGTGAGTGGGACGGCGTGAGCGATTTCCGTGCCCACTAGCCGGCGTGTCGGTAGCAGGGGATAGAGCATGAACAAGGCCACCGTACCCAGTGCCCCGGCACCAATGGAGGTAAGCGATACCATTGCGCCCAACACCACACCGGTCAGGACGGTACAGGCGTTAAGCCCGCGCGGCCTTAGGCTGTAGCGATCGCCCGCATGTCGGTTGGCGAAAGCCAGCAGGCGCGAGCGGAACAGGATCGCCAGCGCAGTCAAAAACAGCACATACGCCAGGGCCGTTTTGATGATGCCGTTAAGCGCTTGGGTATCACTATGAATGCTATTGAGTATGATCAAAGTAAGGGCAGCGGCAGGCACACTGCCGAGCGTCAGCCAGCCCGTGATAGGCCAGTCGATGTTACGGTTGCGGCCATGAACCCATACGCCACTGCATTTGGTTATTGCAGCGTAGAGCAAATCTGTACCAACCGCCGTAGCAGGGTTGATGCCAAACCATAACAAAATAGGGGTCATTAAAGAGCCGCCTCCTACACCTGTCATGCCTACAATAAAACCCACCACCAGACCGGCGACGGTAAATCCTATGAAGCCTGCATCCATCCGAAGCCACCCAGTGCCTATAACCAAATCGGGGGGCAGCATAACCAGAAAGCTTATAGCGGACTATAACGATATCGAATTTGCTTATTCTTCTGGGTTATTAATCGTAGGGAACTCCTGTGTGCACAGTGGGATCAACGCCCTATAGCCCAAGGAGACGATCATGACCGAACAAAACCCTCAGCCCGTTAAACCCGAGCAGACACAGGAGGATACGCCAGCGCATTCGACCGCTGAAGAACAAGAGCGCCTGAAGGACTTCAATAAAGACGGCATTCCACCCGGCAGCTCTTGACCGGTTGAACCGTGGCAGGGGGCATATACCTGCCTGCCACGTCGTCAGTGTGCGATGTCTTCCAGCGCAAGGTTGCGCGTACGAGGGCCAAACGCGCCGATGGTGATCATCACAATCAACATGCTGGTCACGATGAAGGCAAGCACGCCTGATGTTCCCCAGTACTCCAGAAAGAACCCGATCAACAAGCTGCTGAACACGGTTGACAATCGACTGAAGGAATAGCAAAAGCCTACGGCACGTGCGCGAATGTGCGTAGGAAACATCTCGCTCTGGTAGGCGTGGTAACTGAACGTTAGCCAAGCATTCGCGAAGGTCACCATGATGCCGCATGTCACCAGCCCAAAAGGCGTGGATTGATACGCAAACAGTGATCCTGCAATCACAGTACACAGCGCAGACCCTACGATCCCCCATTTGTTTTCCAGCCGGTTGGCAAGCCCCATGCACAGTAAAGGCCCCAGTGGGTACGCCAGGGTAATGACAAAGGCGTAGCCAAGGCTGTGTGCCGTGGCCATGCCTTGGCCATTCAACAGAGCGGGTAACCAGTTGCCAAAGCCGAAAAAGCCAATGGCCTGGAAAATATTGAACACCACCAGCATCACTGCGCGGCGCCTGTAGGGCGGTTGCCAGATGTCCCTGAAACGGCCTTTGGGTTCGACCTTGATCGCCTGGTTTTCAGGCGCAGGCAGAGGTTTACCCAAGTCGCGCTCGCACTTGGCTTCAATGGCCGACAACGCTTGCTCCGCTTCGTCCAGGCGACCGTGCTGTGCAAGCCAGCGTGGTGACTCAGGAAGGCGTTTACGTAACCACCAGATAAACAGCGCGAAAACCGCGCTGGCCAGCACTACCCAGCGCCAGCCGGCAATGCCAAACGGCGACTGAGGCACCAGCCACCACGACATCAACGCAACTGCAGGTACCGAGAGAAACTGCACAAAAAAAGCGAAGGCAAACGCAGCGCTGCGTATGCGCTTGGGCATCAGCTCGCTGAGGTAGGTGTCGATCGTTACCAGTTCGATGCCCAAGCCGATGCCAACCAGGAAGCGGCACACGATGATGCTCATGGCGCTGCTTTGCAGGCCCATGAGAAGAGTGGCCAGGGTGTACCACACCAGTGCGAAGGTGAAGATGGCCCGCCGGCCAAATCGGTCGGCGATAGGGCTCAGTACGCTGGCCCCCAGAAACAGGCCTAGAAAGGTCGAGGAGGCGAAGGCAGCTTGATCAGAGACCCCGAAAGCGCCGTCGCCCCCTTTCTTGAAAATCCCTGCATCAAACAGCCCGGGGCTGATGTACGCAGTCTGGAACAGATCATACAGCTCGAAAAACCCCCCGATCGATAGCAAGGCGATCAGCCGCCATAGGGTAGCGGTGGACGGTAGACGATCAATTCGAGCTGAAATCGCTGCAGCACGGGCTGGGGCCGTAGAAGACAAAGGTTGAGAAGGCATCGCGCTACTGTCCAGATGGGAGTAGTCAAAGCCTAGCTGAGTACAGGTAAGAAAAGTTGCGAATTGCGATGGTTTTTGGGATTTTGCAGTAGTTTATTGCGTGATTGTGAGCTTTATTAAGTACTCATGCTAAGAATCACAGCTCGACAAAAATATACAGTAAGGCCTTCAAAAGATCCCTCAGGTTGTATCGATTTTGGTGATTCCTACCATTGCGTCAATGAAGTTCTGTATTTCGGTGGGCGGCGTAGCATTGCCCTTACGAACTGAATTGCACACTTTCTAAAGGAAACTCATCATGAAAACCCGCCTTGTTCTTGGCATTGCTCTTACCCTGATGGCCAGCACCAGTGCCTTTGCGCGGTCTCAGGCCAACCACCCGCTTGATCATATCACCAGCACTGCTGACACCTCTTACACCCAAATGATTGCCCAGGATGGCGCCGAGCGCCAGCTTAATACTGTTGCTCAGGACGGCGCTGAACGCCAGCTTAATACTGTTGCTCAGGACGGCGCTGAACGCCAGCTTAATACTGTTGCTCAGGACGGCGCTGAACGCCAGCTCAATACCGTTGCTCAGGACGGCGCTGAACGCCAGCTCAATACCGTTGCTCAGGATGGCGCTGAACGTCAGCTCAATACCGTTGCTCAGGATGGCGCTGAACGTCAGCTTAATACCGTTGCTCAAGATGGCGCTGAACGCCAACTCAATTCTGTCAGCTAACAGCCTCTAGGCTGCACGAACCCGCCCGGCCCTTGGCCGGGCTCGTTGTTTCTGGAGAGGGCAGTGGTGTAAAGCGTTATGTCTGTGCTAGCGCTAAGTGTGGTCGCTACCTGGGTTCAGGCGGTACCAGGCACAGCGCTGGGGCATCCGCTCGAAGGTGTAGTCACCCAATGGCGGACAGTACCGGCAATGGTAGACGCCAGGCGGTCGATCAATTGCTGATGGGCCAGCACGAGCTCATTCAGGCCACCGGTAGACGGTTGCTGCAGCAAGGTTGAGCAGGTCAGGTGATTTCGTTGCTTGGTGTTAGTGTCCGTCAGGCTCAAGCTCCACACCACATCTACCAAGGCGTACTGGCCTACCACGGTATCGAATCGCCTTACATCGGCACGCACGGATAGCACCGGTACGCCTGGCGTGCGCGGTAGCCCGGCGATGTCCCGTGTGCCCAGGCGCTGCTCAAGGCGTTGGGTAAGCGCATCATGAAACTCGTCGGCCAAGGGCCCGCTCCACCGCTCATTCTCAAGGATCGCCAGGCTACCCTGGCCTTGACGCACCACCAGTTGTGGCTGGTCCACTTGAACCGGCATGCGTACCTGCTGCATTTCGAACTGATAGGCTGGCGCAGCTACGGGCAAGCGGTCAGGCACTGCCTGAGGCGCTAGCAGGGTGTGATACCCCGTGGGCTCGGAGGCGCAGGCGGCGAGAGCCAGGGGCAGAACCAGCGCCAGGGCGCGTAAAGGCTTGGCATTCATCGGGCTTCGGATTCCCTGGAAGTTGGAGAAGTGTTGCGCAAGGCATCAGGCTGGCCTTCGCGGGTACGCCCACGGATCAGCGACTCGGGATGGCGCCCCAGGTAGTCTGTGAGCGCCCGAACCGATTTGGCCGTGCGTTCCAGTTCACCCAAGGTATCGCCCAACTGCTGGCGCTGAGGGGAATCTTCGCCCAGAGTCTGTTCCGCCGCCGCTAGGGTTTTGCGCGTCTGGTTCAGCGTTTCATCCAGTTGGGGCAGCATTGTGGTGTTCACCTGATGCAGCGTCTTGCTCATTTCGCTCAAACTGCCATTGAGGTTATTGGCGATTTGGTCCATGGGCAGCTTGCTGAACTTGTCGACAATGGCCTGTACCTGCTCTTGCAGCTTGTCCAGGCTGCCTGGAACAGTAGGAATAAGCAGGGGGCGGGCAGCCATATCGAATTTCACCGCAGTTGCCTTAGGCATGAAATCCAGTGAGATGTACAGTTGGCCTGTAATCAGGTTGGCGGTACGTGCCTGAGCGCGCAGGCCT
>Ga0268349_1000112_pt1 | contig 16276 bp, 12 predicted proteins | sample G5R2_MAIN_18SEP2_FD_190164 | JGI IMG/M metagenome (GOLD analysis project Ga0268349, IMG submission 190164) | Phyllosphere microbial comminities from switchgrass, GLBRC, Michigan, United States - G5R2_MAIN_18SEP2017_LD1 | ecosystem: Host-associated > Plants > Phyllosphere > Phylloplane/Leaf...
CTTATCGGCGCTCATGAGTATGACGGCAGCGGCGCCGTCATTGAGCGAAGAGGCATTACCCGCCGTCACGGTGCCGTCTTTCTTGAACGCAGGCTTGAGCTTGGCCAGGGCCTCTGCAGTTGTCCCGGCTCGTGGCGACTCGTCATCGATCACCTGCACCGGGTCGCCCTTTCGCTGAGGAATGCTCACCGGCGTGATTTCATTCTGGAAACGCCTGGTTTCGATAGCGGCTGCTGCTTTGCGTTGGGAGGCGGCGGCGTAGGCATCCTGGTCTTCCCGGCTGATGCTGTATTTGTCGACCAGGTTTTCGGCAGTGATGCCCATGTGGTAATCGTTGAAGGCGTCCCATAGGCCGTCGCTGATCAACGTGTCCACCAGGGTCGCATGGCCCATGCGCAAACCCGTGCGTGCACCTGGCATGACGTAGTTGGCCAGGCTCATGCTCTCCTGGCCGCCGGCAATAATCACGTCGGCATCGCCGCAACGAATGGCCTGGGTAGCCAGGTGCAGGGCTTTGAGGCCAGAGCCACAGACCTTGTTGAGGGTCATCGCAGGAACGGCGACGGGCAGGCCGGCCTTGAGCGCGGCCTGCCGGGCAGGGTTCTGGCCTGCGCCTGCCGTCAGCACCTGGCCAAGGATGACTTCGTCTACGTGCTCAGGGGGCAGCCCGGTATCCGTCAGCAGCCGGCGGATCACGGTAGCGCCCAATTCAACCGCCGGAATGGCAGACAGCGCACCCTGGAAACTGCCAACCGGGGTGCGAGTGGCGGCGACGATAACGACCTCTTTCATGGGTGTGTGCCCTCATTGTTATTCATGTATGCCGTAGCTTAACGGACTGCGCTCGCCAGGTGGCGAGCGCAGGTCCATCGGTGCAAGCGGCCAGGCCGCCGGGTGGTGCAGTCAGCCGCGGTGGCGGCTACGGAAGAAATTGATCAGCCCTTGGGTGGACGCATCTTCGGCTGGCTCTTCCACATCGCCTATCAGGCGCTGGTACACGTTCTTGCCCAGCTCCTTGCCCAGCTCCACGCCCCACTGGTCGAAGGCATTGATGCCCCAGATGACGCTCTGCACAAACACCTTGTGCTCATACATGGCCACCAACGCACCCAGGCGGCGAGGGCTAATGCGCTCTACTACCAGGGTATTGCTGGGGCGGTTGCCTGGAATCACCTTATGCGGCGCCAGGCGTTCTACCTCGGCTTCAGGCATCCCTTTATGGCGCAGTTCAGCCTCGGCCTCGGCCCTGGTCTTGCCCAGCATCAGTGCCTGGCTCTGGGACAGGCAGTTGGCGAACAGCCATTGGTGGTGGTCAGCCACCGGGTTATAGCTCACCACCGGCACGATGAAGTCTGCCGGGATCAGTTCGGTGCCTTGGTGCAGCAACTGGTGGTAAGCATGCTGCCCGTTGGCGCCCACGCCACCCCAGATGACCGGGCCCGTATTGGTGGTGACAGGTGAGCCGTCCTGGCGCACGCTTTTGCCGTTGGACTCCATGTCCAGCTGTTGCAGGTGCTTGGTGATGTTACGCAAGTAATGGTCGTACGGCAGGATCGCATGGCTTTGGGCATTCCAGAAATTGCCGTACCACACGCCCAGCAGGGCTAGTATCACTGGCATGTTTTCAGCAAAGGGCGCCGTAAGGAAATGCTGGTCCATGGTGTAGGCACCGGACAGCAGCTCCTTGAAGTTGGCCGTGCCGATGGACAGGGCAATTGGCAAACCAATGGCCGACCACAGCGAGTAGCGGCCGCCTACCCAGTCCCACATGGGGAAGATGTTTTCTTCACGAATGCCGAAGGCGACAGCTGCGGCGTTGTTGCTGGACACTGCAATGAAGTGGCGATGCAATTCGGCTTCCGAACCGCCTTGTGCCAGGTACCAGGCACGCGCCGCCTGGGCGTTTTTCAAAGTTTCCAGCGTACCGAAGGATTTGGACGACACGATGAACAGTGTGGTCTCGGCCCTGAGCTTTGCCGAAAGCTCATGGAATTCGCTACCGTCGATATTTGCCAGGTAGTGGCAGCGCACACCTTTCTGGCTGTAAGGCAACAAGGCTTCAGAGACCAGTTGCGGGCCTAGGAACGAGCCGCCGATACCAATGTTCACCACATCGGTAATGGGCTTCTCGGTATAGCCACGCCACAGGCCGTCATGGATGCGAGTGACCAGCTCAGTGATCTGCCCAAGCACCTTGTGCACTTCGGGCATGATGTTGGTCCCGCCCACTTTCAACTTGTCACCAATAGGGCGGCGTAGTGCGGTATGCAGGGCAGGGCGGCCTTCGGACGCGTTGAGAATTTCGCCGTCGAACATGGCCTTGATGGCCTCGGACAGCTTCACCTCATCGGCCAGCTTTACCAGCAAGTCGCGGGTTTCAGTGGTGATCAGGTTCTTGGAGTAGTCGAGGAACAGGCCACAGGTGCTGAGCGAAAAATTGTCGAAACGCTGGGGGTCGGCATTGAAGGCCTCGCGCATGCTGAAGCCCTGCATGGCGGCACGGTGTTCTTCAAGGGCCTGCCACGCAGGCAGTGCAGTCACGTTGTGAGGAGTGCGGTAGTACGCCATCTCTGCAAGTTTCCTTTTACTTGGTCAGCCTTTTGGACACTGTCGGGCCCGGCCGGGTTGCTTCATTTTTTCAGCCACCACAGCACAAGGCAGCGCGTGTCCAGCCTGCCCACGGTACTGCGTGTGCAGCAGGCTGTCTGCGCCTGTGGCCAATCCTTTTCGATACTATCTTATGTTGCGCAACGCCAGGTGACGGTTGACTCAGGCAACCGGGCCCCGTGTAACACGCAGGTTATCGATCAAGCGGGTACTGCCTAGGTAGGCGGCTACCAGGATTACCAGTTCGTGATCAGCCTCGGTTGCCGCACGCAAGGTATCGGCATGGCGCACCTCCAGGTAGTCCACACGCAGGCCGTTGTCGGTGATCTGCTTGCGGTGCATGGCCAGCAAGGCTTGCACATTGCGCTCGCCACCTTGGAGCGCAGCCGCGATGGCCTGGAGGCTGCGATACAGGGCCGGCGCCATGGCGCGCTCGCTTGGGCTCAAGTAGCCGTTGCGAGACGACAGGGCCAGGCCATCGTCAGCGCGCACGGTGGGCTCACCGATCACCTGAACCGGAACGTTCAGGTCTTTCACCATGGCCCGGATCACCGCAAGCTGCTGGTAATCCTTCTGGCCGAAAACGGCGAGGTCGGGCTGTACCAGGTTGAACAACTTGCTCACCACCGTTGCCACCCCTTCGAAATGCCCCGGCCGGCTGGCGCCGCACAGTTCCTGAGACAGCTCCGGTACGGTTACGCGGGTTTGCAGTGTGGCGCCGCCGGGGTACATCTCGCTCACAGTGGGGGCAAACAAAAGCGCGCAACCTGCCTGTTGAAGCTTTTCCTGGTCTGCTACCAAGGTGCGCGGGTAGCTGTCCAGGTCTTCATTGGGGCCAAACTGCAACGGGTTGACGAAAATGCTGGCCACCACGAAATCCGCCTGCTGGCAGGCCCTGGTGACCAGTGCCACGTGGCCGCTATGGAGGTTGCCCATGGTGGGGACAAAACCGATGCGCTTGCCTTCAGCACGTGCACGCGCAACTGCGGCACGCAGCTCTACTATTGTGTTGACCGTGTTCATGCATTGAACCCATGTTCGCTGGCAGGGAAGCTACCGTTCTTCACAGCACTGACGTAGGCACGCAGCGCCGAATGGATATCCGGCTGGCCGGCCATGAAGTTCTTTACGAACTTGGGCACGCGGCCGTTCAGGGAGAGGCCCAGCATGTCATGCAATACCAGCACCTGGCCGTCGGTAGAAGGGCCGGCGCCTATGCCGATTACCGGGACACGCAGCGCCTGGGCAATCTCGGCGCCCAGCGCGCTGGGAACGCATTCGAGCAAGATCATGGCCGCGCCAGCATCCTGCAGTGCGATGGCATCGCACAGCATCTGCCGGGCCTGGCTTTCCAGCCTGCCTTGCACCTTGTAACCGCCCAACACGTTCACGGATTGTGGGGTAAGGCCCAGGTGCGCGCATACCGGTACACCGCGCTCGGCCAGCAGGCGAATGGTTTCGCTCAGCCAGCCAGCACCTTCGACTTTGACCATATGGGCGCCAGCCTGCATTAAGGCTGCACTGTTGGCAAAGGCTTGCTCCAGGGTAGCGCAGGCCATGAAGGGCAAGTCGGCAAGCACCAGCGCGCCGGCATTGCCGCGCTTTACACAGGCGGTGTGATACGCCATGTCCGCGTTGGTTACCGGCAGGGTGCTGTCGTGGCCTTGGAGAACCATACCCAGTGAGTCGCCGATCAGCAGTATTTCGACCCCCGCTTCGCTGGCTGCACGGGCGAAGGTCGCGTCGTAGCAGGTCAGCATTGTTATTTTTTCACCCTTGGCCTTCAGGCCATCAAGGGTGGTCAGGGTGATCTGTGACATGAACGTTAATCCTCGGTCAGCTTCGCCACATGGGCGAAACAACGCGTGTATCACGGTAGCAGAGGGGAAATCGCTGGGCGCGACGGCATGGGCAGCCCTGGCTCGTTACCGGTTAATGCCGGCCGGGATGCCGGCAGGCGGCCTATAGTCGTGAGCCGCCGAGGGGAAGTCAATCCAGGGTTGCGTGCTTGCGGTGTTACCGGTGTTACCGCTTCGCTCAGGGCAGGTCGTGCAGGCGTTCCAGCCCTTCGAAAGGGCAGGCCTGCAGCAAGCTTTTCAGGTCCCTGCCGTCAGGCAGCCTGAAACCTTCGTCAACCAGTTCGGCCAGGGGATAAAGGACGAAAGGTCGCGCGTGCAAGTGGTAGTGAGGAATGCAGAGCCTGGGCTCGTCCAGTACGCGCTGGCCAAACAGAATGATGTCCAGGTCCAGGGTGCGCGGCCCCCAGCGCTCGGCACGTACGCGGCCTTGTTCGTTTTCGATGTGCTGAAGCGCATCTAGCAGGGCGACAGGTTGCAGGCAGGTATCTAGCGCCACGACGGCGTTGCTGTAGCGCGGTTGCCCCGGCAGTAGCGAGTCGCTGACGTACAGGCCGGAAGCGCCCACCCAGGTGCAGCCGGGCAGGGCCTGCAAGCTGGCCAGGGCTTGGCGAACCTGTTCGGCAGGGGCCTGCAGGTTGCTACCCAGCCCCACGAATACGCGCTCTTTAGCCGTCATTCTCCGGCGCTGTCACTTTTGCGTCGGGTATTGCTACGCCGTTTCTTGCGAACAGGCGCGCCGGTAGCCGTATTGTCTTCCCGGCTACCCAGGTTGCGGATCATGGTGCGGCGGTCGCTGTCGTGGGCGTCCTGGTACTCGGTCCACCATTGGCCAAGGCCGTCGGTTTCCTCACCGGCTGTTTCCCGTAGCAGCAAGAAGTCGTAGCCTGCGCGGAACCGCGGGTTATCCAGCAAGGCATCGGCACGCTTGCCGCTGCGGCGTGGCAGCCGCTCCTGCATGTCCCATATTTCCTTGATGGGCAGGGTAAAGCGCTTGGGGATAGCGATGTATTGGCATTGCTCGGCTATCACGCTGTGTGCGGCTTCTTGCATCGCTGGAATGGGCGCCATGCCTTTGGCTTGCAGTTGAAGCGCACGGGCGGGCAGGGCGGGCCATAGCAGGGCAGCGAACAGGAACGCGGCGGTAACCGGTTTGCCCTGCTGCACGCGGAGGTCGGTGTTGACCAACGCATTGCGGATCAGCGTATGGGTGTAGGTAGGGTTGTGCTCCAGCGCATCGGCACTGGCCGGGAACATCTGCTCGAACAGGTTAAGGTCAACCAGCATTTCGAAGGTGTCGGCGGCCTGGCCTGACAGGAACAGCTTGAGCACTTCCTCGAACAGCCGGGCACCTGGAATACCTTGCAGCAGGTCGGCCATTTCGCGAATGGGCAGCATGGTATTGCGCTCGATGCCGAAGTCCAGCTTGGCAGCGAAACGGACGGCACGCAGCATGCGCACCGGGTCTTCCTGGTAGCGTTGGCTGGGGTCGCCGATCAGGCGCACCAGGCGGTTGCGCACATCATGCACACCATTGGCATAGTCCAGAATGCGATCGCTGACCGGGTCGTAATACAGCGCATTGATGGTGAAGTCCCGCCGCTGCGCGTCTTCTTCCAGGGTGCCGTACACGTTGTCGCGCAGGATAAGCCCACTTTCGTTACGCGAGGAGTGATTGCTGGTTTCCTCATCGTCTTCGGGATGGTTGGCGCGGAACGTAGCGACTTCAATGATTTCCCGGCCGAAATGAATATGCACCAGCCTGAAGCGCCGGCCAATGATCCGCGCATTGCGGAATTCGGCGCGCACCTGTTCCGGCGTGGCGCTGGTGGCGACGTCGAAATCCTTGGGTGTGATGTTCAGCAGCAGGTCGCGCACGCAGCCACCTACCAGGTACGCCTGGTAACCGGCCTGTTGCAGCCGCTCGACGATACCGACCGCCTGACGGCTGAACTGATGGCGCTGCAACGAATGGGCGCCGCTATTGAGCACTTCGGGCGTGCTGCGTTGATGGTGGACCTGACGGGCCGGGGGACGAAAAGACTGGAACAGCTTCTTCAGCATGGGATGCACTGTATGAAGGGATGATCGGTCATACCAGGAGTGACCGCATGATGGGCGGGGATTCTAGCATTTAGTGACGGGATGGTGTAGGAGGCCGCGAAAAGGGCTGTGACAGAAACGACAAGGGGAGCCGAAGCTCCCCTGCAAAGTCGTTACTTGCTCGTTTTTATTCTTGCGTGGGCTTCTTGTTTTTGTTGAGCGCCCAGCTCTCAGGTGTTTTACCCGGAGCTTCTCCCAAATGGGGAGCCAAGAGCAAACGGATTGCTTTGAACGCCGCATTGCATTGGCCCTAAGGCCCAACCAGTTCAGGCACTGCTGTATCGCAGTTTTTGTTGTTCTCGGCCTGGTCGCGGGAAACCCGAAACAATACCTCTCCAAAAGAATCAGTTAGCTACGCCTCATGCCGTCTTGTTCTTGTTATGCGTGAGCCGATTCGTATTGTTTTTATTGTCTGTCTTAGCGCTTGTTGTTGTTCTTGTACCGTAGATATAGCAGGTGCTGTGCCAACTTTTGAAAACCCTTTTAATTCAAGGGCTTGAATGAAAAAGTAGTGAAACGGACGAAGCGCTACATGAAGAAATCGTTACCGTATGCCCCGGATCTGTTACGCCATGTGGCAAGGCGGTAACACCTGCTTACCCTTCATTGGCCACGCTGGTTTTGCGCCGGGGGATACCCAGGCGCTGGCGCCGCTCCCACAGGCATTTGCGGCTTACGCCCAGCTTGCGTGCAAGCTCTGTTTCGGTCATGTGATCCTGGTGTTCAAGCACGAAATGCTGGAAGTAGTCCTCTAAGGACAGGTCCTCGGTCGGCTCGTGATTGGCCGAGGGTGTGACTGACACCAGGCCTGAGAAATCCTCGTCCTCGTCCAGGCTACCTAGTTCGATATCGATACCCAGAAGGTCAGCAGAGATCTGCGAGTTCTCGCTCAGGATAACGGCACGCTCCACCGCGTTTTCCAACTCGCGCACATTGCCTGGCCAGCCATAGTGGCGGATAGCGCTTTCGGCGTCAGGGCCGAAGCGCAGCCCTTCCCGACCTAGGCGCTTGCTTTGGCGTGCGAGAAACACATTGGCGATTTCCAGCACGTCGCTGCCGCGTTCACGCAGTGGGGGCAGCTTGAGGGCAATCACGTGCAGCCTGTAGTAAAGGTCTTCCCGGAACTGCCCCACCTTGGCCAGGCTTTTGAGATCACGGTGAGTAGCGGCGATGAGGCGTACATCGACCTTCTGGGACTGCACAGACCCGACCCGGCGAATTTCACCCTCCTGCAATACCCGCAGCAACCGGGCCTGGGCTTCCAGTGGCAGCTCGCCAATTTCGTCCAGGAAGAGGGTGCCGCCATCTGCGGCCTCCACCAGGCCGGCGCGCCCGGCGCTGGCACCCGTGAAAGCGCCTTTTTCATGCCCGAACAGCTCGGACTCTATGAGGGTTTCAGGGATTGCGGCGCAGTTCACTGAGATCATGGTGGCCTTGGCACGGCGCGACAGGTTGTGCAGCGCGCGGGCTACCAGTTCCTTGCCCGTCCCGGACTCACCTTGTACCAGTACATTGGAATCGGTAGGGGCCACCTTGCGGATTTTCCCGTACAGGTCCTGCATGGGCGCACAGGAACCAATGATGCCGATTTCACCATTGGGGTTAGCTGCTGGTTTCTCCATACCCCGGCTGCTCACTTTCGCAGGCTCGCCGGCAGCAGGGGGCACATTGCGTTCGCGCAGGATACGCGCCACCGCCTGAAGCATTTCATCGTGGTCGAACGGCTTGGCAATGTAGTCCACGGCACCCATTTTCATGGAGTCCACGGCTGAGCGCAGGCTGGCATAGCTGGTCATGATGAGGACCGGCCGGCCTTCGCCAAGCCTGATCAGTTCCGTACCAGGCGCGCCGGGCAGGCGAAGGTCGCTGACAATCAGGTCGAACGAGGGGATGGTGAAGCGCTCCTGTGCTTCTTGCACGGAGCCCGCCTCGCTGACCTGATACTGATTGCGTTCCAGCAGGCGACGCAAGGCAGAGCGAATGATCGTTTCGTCTTCGACGATGAGAATATGCGGCATAGGGTTCGGTTCTCTCGACGGTCTCAGTTAACGGCGGACGTCGCTTTAACGTGGCGGGGCAGCGTCACCCGGATACGGGTACCACGCTGTCGTTCTACGTCAGCCGGGCTGTCGATGGTGATTTGCCCATAATGCTCCTCCACAATGGAATAGACCAGCGCAAGGCCCAAGCCGGTCCCCTCGCCGGGGTCCTTGGTGGTGAAAAAGGGCTCGAACAGCCGGTCCATGATGCTCTTGGGAATACCGCTGCCTTCGTCTTCCACAATAAGGCCTACGGTATGCTCGTTCGCTTCGGTGCGTACCCTGATGGCGCTGCCTGCCGGGGAAGCATCCCGGGCGTTGGACAGCAGGTTGATCAGCACCTGAGCCAGCCGCTGCGGGTCGCCTTCTGCCCAATGGCTGGGGTCGCACAGGTTGTAGAACTGCACTTCGAAATTGCGCCTGTTCAAGGCCAGCAAGCCAATTGCATCCTGTGCCACTTCGGCCAGGTTCACGGGTTCCTCGCTGTGCTGGTGCGTGCCGGCATGGGCGAAGCTCATCAGCGACTGCACAATACGTGACACCCGTTTGGTCTGTTCCAGGATCTGGCTGGACAGCTCGGTGATCTCCCCGTCTTCCTCGCGCTCCTCTCGAAGGTTCTGGGCCAGGCAGGCGATGCCGGTGATGGGGTTGCCAATCTCGTGCGCCACCCCTGCTGCCAGGCGGCCGATGCTGGCCAGGCGCTCGGAGTGAACCAGCTTGTCCTCCAGCATCTGTGTGTCGGTCAGATCTTCAACCAGCAGCACCAGGCCGCTGCTACCGGGCGCCAGGGGTTCGTCGATGGCGGCCTTGTGCAGGTTCAGCCAGCGGGTCTGGCCATCCAGCGCCAGGCGCTGCTTATGCAGGTGCTCGTCGGCACCTTCGATAAAGCTTTGCAGCAGTTCCCGCCAGGGCTCGCCAATGGTCATCAGCCGGGACCCCACCACGCGCAAGGCAGGAATACCCGTCAGCTCTTCCATGGCCTTGTTCCACATGAGGATTTCCCGATCTTTGGCCAGGGAGCAGACCCCCATGGGCAATTCCTGCAGGGTTTGCCGATGGTAGCGACGCAAGGCGTCCAGCTCGGCGGCCAGGCCAGTAAGGCGGGAGTGGTAATCCTCCAGCCGGCTTTCTATGAAGTGGATGTCCTCGGTCACGTAGGTTTCCCCGCCCGCTTTGTACGGCAGGAAGGTCTCCACGATATCCTGTGCCACGCTGGGGCCCATCAAGCCGGACAGGTTGGCTTCGATGCGGTCCCTTAGGCGTCGCAGCGCGTAAGGGCGCCGCTCATCGAACGGCAGGTAAAGGTCACGCAGCGCCTGTTCCACTTCTTTCTGTGCCGCCCGAGCACCCAATGGTTTGGCCAGTTGGGTGGCGAACTCTTGTGCCGACACCGCGTGCAGCTCTCGCCGTTGCGGGCGCCGCACGTTGTCCACGGCACAGGCTTCGGCGGCACTGGTTTCCTCGGTGCTTGCGTCGGTAAACAGGGACACCAGGGTAAACAGCAAGACGTTGGCTGCCAGGGAAGCGATTGCCGCCATGTGCCAACTGGTGTCGTCCAGTACGTAGATCATGTCCAGTACCGGAATATAGAAGCCATCTACGTCGCCGATCAGCGGCCCCAGCATGGTGACAGACCACACGGCAACCCCGGCCAGCAGCCCGGCGATAAAGCCGCGCCGGTTGGCCGTGGGCCAATACAGGACCGACAGCACGCCGGGCAGGAACTGCAAGGTGGCCACGAAGGCAACGATACCCAAATGGGCCAGGCCTTGTCGGGTACCTAACATGAGGTAGAAGCCATACCCGGCCAGGATAATGGCGACGATCAGGCCGCGGCGCGTCCACTTCAGCCACCGATAGATACTGCCCCCGGCCGGTGGCTGATACAGCGGCAGCACCAAATGATTGAGCGCCATGCCCGACAGGGCCAGCGTGGTCACGATGATCAACCCACTGGACGCCGACAGCCCGCCTATATAAGCAAGCAACGCCAGAGGTTTGTTGTTCGCAGCAATCCCGATGCCCAGCGTGAAGTATTCAGGCGGTGTGGTGGCGCCCAACTGCAGGCCGGCCCAGAGGATCAGGGGAACGGCCAGGCTCATCAACAGTAAGAACAGTGGCAACCCCCAGCTGGCGCTGACCAGCGCGCGCGGGTTCAGGTTTTCGGTAAAGGCCATGTGGTACATATGGGGCATCACAATGGCCGAGGCGAAAAACACCAGCAGCAAGGTGCGCCATGGCCCTTCCTGCAAGGGTGTGTGCAGTGCCGCCAGGGCCATCTGGTTCTGCAGCAACCACAGTTCCAGCTGATGCGGCCCCCCAAATACCCCATACAGGGCATAGAGCCCTATACCCCCGAGCGCGACCAGTTTGATCACTGATTCGAACGCAATGGCGAACACCAGGCCTTCGTGCTTTTCGCGCGTGGCCATGTGGCGGGAGCCGAAGAAGAGGGTGAAGAGCGTGATAAGGGCGCAGAAACCCAGGGCGATACGGTCTTTGACCGGCTCCTGGGTCAGGATACTGATCGAATCTGACACTGCCTGGATCTGCAGCGCCAGCAAGGGCAGCACCCCTACCAGCATGAACAGCGTGGTCAGGGCACCGGCCCAGGTGCTGCGAAACCGAAAGGCGATCAGGTCTGCCAGGGAGGACAACTGATACGTGCGTGTGATCTTGAGGATCGGGTAAAGCAACACGGGGGCCAGTAGGAAAGCGCCTGATACGCCCAGGTAGCAGGCCAGAAACCCATAGCCGTACTCATAGGCCAACCCTACGGTGCCATAGAATGCCCAGGCACTGGCATATACCCCCAGCGACAGGGTGTACGTAATTGGGTGGCGGATGATCGCGCGCGGTATCAGGCCCCGTTCGCTGACCCATGCCACGCTAAAAAGCACCAGCAGGTAGGCGGCGCTGACAAGCAGCATCTGGGCAAGGCTAAAGCTCATCGGCGTCTCGCTGGCTTTGCAGAATGAAGGTCACCACGATGAGAATCAGCCATAGCAGGTAGGGGCGATACCAGGCGCCGGTAGGTTCTATCCACCAATCCATGATGGCCGGGGAAAACAGGTAGATGCCGACCACCAGCAGCAACACCAAACGATAGATATACATGCTGGCCTCACTGCCTTAAGTGGTGGAGGGGAACAGCCCTGCAGGGCAGCCGGATGGTAGCCCAAGCACGTCAGGCTGCCTACCAGCGTCAAAAGCAGGGTTTCAAGGTAGGGTGGCCTCAGCCAGGCACTGGGCCTTGGGTATCGCCTCGGCCCGCCAGTGCTTGACCGCCCAGTGAAGGATCTCGCGGGGCAAGGCGGCTGCCAGGCCTGCCGTCGGTCCCTGGCCCAGGGTGCGCAAGGCACGCAGCAGCAATTGGCTGGCCTCCTTTTCGTTCAAGGGTGCCGAACGATAGCGTTTGCCTAGCTTGTGGCCATCGGGTTGGACGATCAGCGGAACGTGCAGGTAGGAGGGCGAGGGTAGCCCTAGCAGTTCTTGCAGGTACAGCTGGCGAGGCGTTGAGTCCAAAAGGTCAGCGCCACGTACTACATCGGTAACCCCTTGGGCACCGTCGTCCAGCACCACAGCCAGTTGATAGGCATATAACCCATCGCGGCGGCGGATGATGAAATCGCCCACTTCACGTCCCAGGTGCTGCTCGAACCGCCCTTGCACGTGGTCATCGAAACCGTAGCGCAGCTCAGGCACCCTGAGCCTGATGGCTGCCCCATCGGGTGAGTGCCCGGCGTTGCGACAGAAGCCTGGGTACACGCTGCCATAGGGCTCTAGGGTTTTACGTGAACACGTGCAAGCATAGGCCAACCCTTGCTGGAACCAGTGGTCGATGACGGCCTGGTAGTGTGTATGGCGCTCGCTTTGGTAGACAACTGGCCCGTCCCACTCGAACCCATAGGCTTCCAGCGTGGCCACTATGGCCGCCTTGGCGCCAGGGATTTCTCTGGGAGGGTCCAGGTCTTCCATACGAAGCAGCCATTGGCCGCCATTGGCCCGAGCGTCGGCGAAGGAGGCGACAGCGGCTACCAGCGAGCCGAAGTGAAGCAACCCACTGGGTGTAGGCGCGAAACGACCGATGCGGGGGGTATTCATGAGCGGCTGGCCATGGCTATGCCGGGCCAGGCCGGCAGGGCGGGGGGCGCAGTGTGAGCGCCCCTGCACAGATCATTTGCCGATCTGCTTTTCCTTGATTTCGGCGAGGGTTTTGCAATCGATGCACTGGTCGGCGGTAGGACGCGCTTCCAGGCGACGAATGCCAATCTCGATACCGCAAGACTCGCACCAGCCGTATTCTTCGTCTTCAATGAGTTGAAGGGTTTTGTCGATTTTCTTGATCAGCTTGCGTTCGCGATCACGAGCACGCAGCTCAAGGCTGAATTCCTCTTCCTGGCTGGCACGGTCTGCCGGGTCGGGGAAGTTGGCGGCTTCGTCTTTCATGTGATCAACGGTGCGGTCGACTTCCTGCATCAGCTCCTGTTTCCACTGATTCAGGATTTTGGTGAAGTGAGCTCGCATCGCAACGTTCATGTACTCCTCACCCTTTTGTTCCTTATAGGGTGTGAAGCCGCGAACGAGCTCAGTGCTGTGTTGCTGGTTTTCATTGGTGGGCATGAATGACCGCCTCTCGCTCTTCTAATCCACTGCGCGGAATGATCCATCTCCGGCGCCCGCCGGCCCCGCGACTGCAAGCGGGCGAACTTACCAGATAGAATCAGGGTGCGCTACTCCCGGTTATCCAGCCTGATTGCCTTGCGCAACGGGTTTGGACAGCCGGCATGGCAGATCATTCAACAGTGCCCCAAAACCGCGCATTTGCAGGGTTTGTACCGTAGAATCGAGCTTTGCCAGGCAATACGAGACCCGCTCATGGCCAAGCCTTACAGCGCCCGCAGCCGCGCGATAGAACCTTTTCATGTAATGGCCCTGCTGGCCCGTGCGAACGAATTGCAGGCGGCCGGCCATGACGTGATACACCTTGAAATCGGCGAACCGGATTTCGTGACGGCAGCGCCTGTCATTGCTGCTGGGCAGGCGGCACTTGCCAGGGGCCATACGGGCTATACGGCTGCCCGTGGCCTGCCGGCCTTGCGCCAGGCGATTGCCGGGTTCTATGGCCAGCGGTATGGCCTGGACATCGACCCGGCACGCATCATGATCACCCCTGGCGGATCTGGCGCCTTGCTGTTGACCAGCGCGTTGCTGGTAGACCCCGGCCAGCACTGGCTGCTGGCAGACCCTGGCTACCCTTGCAACCGGCATTTCCTGCGGCTGATCGAAGGCGAGGCAAAGCTGGTGCCGGTAGGGCCAAGGGAGCAGTACCAGCTCAATGCGCAGTTGATAGCTGAACATTGGGATGCCCAGTCGGCCGGTGCACTGGTTGCTTCCCCGGCCAACCCAACCGGTGCCGTGCTGGGGCTCGATGCGTTGCAGGCGCTTGGTGAGGCGATTAAAGCCCGGGATGGCCATTTGGTAGTGGATGAGATCTACCATGGACTGACCTACGGGATGGACGCCCGTAGTGTGCTTGAAGTGAATGATGAAGCGTTTGTGCTCAACAGCTTTTCCAAATATTTCGGCATGACGGGCTGGCGGCTGGGTTGGCTGGTAGCCCCGCCGCAAGCCATACCGGAGCTGGAAAAGCTGGCCCAGAACCTGTACATCAGTGCGCCCAGCATTGCTCAGCACGCAGCCCTGGCCTGTTTCGAGCCGGCCACGCTGGAAATACTCGAGCAGCGCCGCGAAGCCTTTCGTGAGCGGCGGGACTTTCTCTTGCCAGCTTTACGCGGGCTGGGTTTCGACATTGCCGTAGAACCTGAGGGCGCGTTCTACCTTTATGCAGACATCAGCCGCTTTGGTGGGGATGCCTTTGCGTTTTCTCAGTTCTTCCTTGAACAGGAGTATGTGGCGTTTACCCCAGGGCTGGATTTTGGTCGTCACCTTGCTCGCCAGCATGTGCGTTTTGCCTACACCCAGGCTCTGCCACGCCTGGAACAGGCCGTTGAGCGCATTGCCCAGGGCCTGCAGCGGTGGCAAGGCTGATGCGCTTCGATCCTTCCCTTGAGCCTGCCACGCTGTTGAAACGTTACAAGCGCTTTCTGGCTGACATAGAGCTGGCCGATGGTAGCCAATTGACGGTCCATTGCCCCAACACCGGCTCGATGCTCAATTGCATGGCGCCGGGCTGCCGGGTATGGGTCAGCCGCACTGATGACCCCAAGCGCAAGCTGCCGGGCACCTGGGAAATTGTAGAGACGCCCCAGGGGCGCTTGGCCTGTATCAATACAGGGCGGGCCAATCGCGTGGTCGAAGAAGCATTGCTGGCAGGGGCCATTCCGGAGCTGGCCGGGTTTACGCAGCTGCGCCGGGAAGTCCGCTATGGCCAGGAAAACAGCCGGGTAGACTTTCACCTCATATACCCCGATGGCGAAGCCTATGTTGAAGTGAAAAGCGTAACCCTGGGCTTTGACGGCAGTGTGGTAGCGGCCTTCCCGGACGCCGTGACCCAGCGCGGTGTGCGGCACCTGCGTGAACTGGCCGCGCTGGCTTCCCGTGGTACGCGTGCCATTCAGCTGTTTTGCGTGAACCTTGCTGGGGTGGAGGCTGTACGACCAGCATGGGAGATCGATGACGCCTATGCCCAAGCGTTACGGTGGGCCGCGGGCCAGGGTGTTGAAGTGCTGGCGTATGGGGTGTACCTGAGCACGGAAGAGATTTTTATCGACCGGCGCCTCGCTCTTCACTGGGAGGGCTGATGCCCCTTGGGCTTGCCTGGCGAGTACGCTGGGCAAAAAAAGACCCGGCATGCGCCGGGTCAATAACCGTGATTAGCCTGATGAGGAGATAAGGTCAGTCCGAACCACCGGGCTGCTTATCGACTGATCTCGCGACCAGCTGTGCTAATAATAACTATTAACATTTGAGAGTCAAGTGCATTCTCGAAATTCATTGCCCTTCAGGGCCCGCATGTGTGAGCTGCTGATTTAAGCTATTTATTTTTCTGGCCATGCTTTCGATGAGGCTGTGTGCAATTTTTGGGTTAGCCTGTGTCATCGCCAGGAATTGGTCTTTGGGGACTACGATGACAGTGCAGGCTGTACTCGCAATAACGGTGGCCGTGCGCTTTTCATCCGTAAATACAGACATGGCGCCGAAGATCTCTTCCTTCGCGACATCGCCGACTTTCAGACCATCCACGAACGCTTCGGCATGCCCCTCCATAATGATGAACACGTGATCTGGCTCATCACCTTGCCGTATCAGCACCTCACCTGCTGGCACATGCTTGAAACCATTCGTACCTCGGTATTCTGGCTGCGTAGCCTGTGCAACTGCCTGCGCGAGCAACCAGGCGTGGCCTCCCAGGTAGTCTGCTAGCGCCTGCACCTGGCCTTGAGTACCTATGTGCAGAAAGATGGCTTCCCGTTCGTAAGGCACCAGGCTCACGGGCGCCACGGTATGGGCTTGTGGGGTAAAGCCTTCAGGCACATCCGCCAGGCCAAGCAGGTCGCCTTCGCCAAGGTAGAACAGGGCACGGCCACCCACGCTGATATGCACCAAGCCTGCCTCTATCAGGTAGACACAATTGGGCTGTATATGAGAAGCCAAAGGTGTGTTTGCCGGCAACGCCAGTGCAGCGCCGCAGGGCTGGGCCCCAGCCAG
>Ga0268349_1000113_pt1 | contig 16202 bp, 14 predicted proteins | sample G5R2_MAIN_18SEP2_FD_190164 | JGI IMG/M metagenome (GOLD analysis project Ga0268349, IMG submission 190164) | Phyllosphere microbial comminities from switchgrass, GLBRC, Michigan, United States - G5R2_MAIN_18SEP2017_LD1 | ecosystem: Host-associated > Plants > Phyllosphere > Phylloplane/Leaf...
CCGCCTGTATGCCCTGCGCCTGCTCGCCCAGTTCAGCCAGGGCGTTGTTGAGCGAGTCCGGGTTGCGACCGGTGATAAATACCCGTGCCCCCTCCTGGATAAAACGCTTGGCCGTTGCAAAGCCGATCCCGCTGTTACCACCAGTCACCAGTACTGTTTTTCCACTCAACCTAGCCATGGGTCATCCTCCAGTGTGTACGGACAACTACGATATATTCCGTATACTAAGTGTCAATTACGCACTTTGAAGAGCCTAGGTATACCCAAGGAAACCCCGATGACCGATATACCCGACCAACTCTGTGCACAGGTGCTGGCCACGCGCCCGGTGCTGGACCAGATCGCAAACAAGTGGTCAGTGCTTATTCTGACCGTGGTATGCACCAAGCCCTCGCGGTTTAATGCGCTCAAGCGACGCCTGGGTGGCATCACCCACAAGGCACTGACCGAAGCACTTCGGCGGCTGGAGCGAAACGGGCTGGTGGCCAGGCGGGTGATTACGTCATCGCCCATCGCGGTGGAGTATTCAATTACCCCGCTAGGGCGGTCTTTACAGGAGCCGTTTGCGGCACTGTTCAACTGGTCGGTGCTGCATCAACAGCAGGTAGAGCAGGCACAGCAGGCGTTTGATGCCCTCAAGGCTGAGCGGGAACATACGCCCGCCGAGGCCTAGGGCACGCGTTGTGTAGCTATCCGCCCAGTGCTATCGGATAATGGCAGCCTTTGCGATCCTGCCTGCTGCTGCCTGGAGCTATCGATGGTCAAGACCCGCCCCCGTCCCGCACTCAACGGCGTCGCCTCAGCTGACAGGGTGCTGACCGTGCTTTGTGCTTTCAGGCTGGGGGATTCGGCGTTGGGCCTTGTGGAACTCACCGAGCGTACTGGGCTGGTCAAGAGCACCATCATGCGGCTGATGGTGTCTCTGGAAACCCATGGCTTTATCACGCGCCTGGCAGATGGTCGGTACATGCTCGCCAGTGAGGTCATGCGGCTGAATGCGGTTTACCAGGATGCACTGGACCTGGAAAGGCACGTGGTGCCCAGGCTTCATCGGCTTACCGATGAAACAGGGGAAACCGCTTCCTTCTATGTGCGTCACGGGGCCTACCGCCTGTGCCAGTACCGGGTCAACTCCCCGCACCGGTTACGCCTGCACCTGCAGCCCGGCGACATGCGCCCCATGGACAAGGCCGCCAGTGCCGAAGCACTACGTACCCCTTATAGCCGCTTTGTGGAGGGGTTGGAGCCTTTCTATTCAAACGGCGCCACAGACCCCCATGCCTCCTCCATGGCACTGCCCATCTACGGTGCATTGCAGGAAATGGTAGGGGCGCTCGTGCTGTCCGGGCCTTCTACCCGGTTGACGGCCGAGTATGCAAACACCTTGCGCGACACCTTTGTCGAAATTGCCGAAGACCTCACCCGCAGTTTGGGGGGTAGGCCTGCTATGGAATCTTGGCCTAACCCGGGATGATGCTTGCGCCAAGGTCATGTGAACCCATACAGGGCCACCGGGTTGTCCCTGAGTATGCGTTCACGCGGGTGTGCGTCTGGCGCCCATTGCAGCAGTAGATCGAGCAGGCCAGCGTCGTTGGGTTTATCCGTGGCCAGGGTGGGGTGAGGCCAGTCGCTGCCCCATAGCATCCGTTGTGGGTTGATACGCACCAGCTCCATCGCCACCTGGCTTACATCCGCGTAGCGGGGCGGGCCTTCCTTAGAGCGGATATAGGGGCCAGACAGCTTGACCCAAGTGCGCTGGTTGTCCAAAAGCCGGGTAAGGGTGGCGAAGGCGGCCGATGCTGTGCCCTCGGGCTGTGGCACATGGCCCATATGGTCGATCACCAGCCGCGAGGGCAATCGGGCCAGCCGGTGTTCCAGGTCTACCAGCTGGGTGCCAGGTGCCACTACCTGAACGTTCCAGCCCAGCTCATTGACCCTGGCTGCCAAAGGCTCAAGGTCATCAAGGCTGGCGCCGCCGTAGCTCAGGTTGAAGCGAATGCCTCGCACACCCTCAGCATGCATGGCCTGCAAGGTGGCGTCCGACACTGCCGCATCTACCACCGCCACTCCCCGCGCGTTGCCGCCTGCCTTTCGCAAGCCTTCCAGCATGCAGCGGTTGTCTGTGCCGTAAGTGGAGGGCGTAACGATCACCATGCGCTTGAGGTGAAGGCGTGCCTGTATCTGGCCATAGTCTTCCAAAGACGCATTGGGAGGAAGCAAGGTGGCCCCCGGTGCGGCAGGCACATGATCGTCATACAGGTGCATGTGGCAATCCACACTGCCAGGCGGCGGCACCAGGGTAGACAGGTTGTCTCCACTGGAAAACCGATAGCTGGCCAGGGCGTTGAGTGAAACCAGGGCGCCCGCAGAGGCGGCGCCTAGCACAAAATGGCGGCGGGTGGTGGGCATGGGTCAAGGTCCGTTCGTAGCTCACCTTACCCTGGCACAGGGCAAGGTTGGACTTAAAAAAAGGGAGTGAGCCCATGCGTAGTGGGCCACTCCCGTTAAACGCGAGGTGTGCGGAAGGGCAACCTGCGCTGTCCCATCAGCCTGCCTTGAGCGGCTCACGGTGCTCGGCCGGCGTACGCTGGCGATGGCGGCCCATCAGTAGCACGGCGACCCCGCCCACTGCACAGAGCACAGCCAGCGGCAGCATGGCGATGGCGTAGCTGCCGGTAGCCTCATGAATGGCTCCATAGGCGTTGACCATAAGGCCGCCACCAATGAGGTTGGCCAGTGCGCCGATGGCCGCCAGGCCCGCCGCTGCAGTAGTACTCGACAGCCAGGTGGATACCAATGCCCAGAACGGGCCTTTCATGGAATAGGCCCCCACCAGCACCATCGTGAGCAGCACTACCGTGGCAGGCAGCGACGAGGTAACCAAGGCCAACAGCAATCCTGCAGCAATCAGTAACAAGGTCGCAGAGGTATGCCAGCGGCGTTCGTTGGTTTTGTCGGAACTGCGGCCCCACAGGATCATCGCCACCGACGCAATGCCATAAGGAATGGCATTCACCAGGCCGATTTCCAGGTTGCTCAGCCCAAAGGTCTTGAGCAGTTGAGGCGCCCATACACTCATGGTGCTGCCCGCTGCCGAGGCGCCAGAATAGATCAGGGCCATGACCCAGATGTCCTTGTGCTTGAGCAGTTTCCACAAAGACAGGTGGCCGATGTTGGATTTGCGCTGGCGCTCTTCATCCAGCCGGCCTGTCAGCCATTGGCGTTGTTCGGTGGTGAGCCATTTCGCCTGTTCAGGCCGGTCCGTCAACACGAACAGGCAGGCGATACCCAGCAGCACAGCAGGAATGCCTTCGAGCAGGAAGAGCCAGTGCCAGCCCCGCATGCCCATCCACCCATCCAGAGACAGCAATAGCCCGGACAGGGGAGACCCGATGAAGTTGGCACCGGGAATGGCCACCATGAAAATAGCGACCATGCGGCCACGGTAAGCAGAAGGCAGCCAGTAGGTCATATACAGCAGCACCCCTGGGAAAAAGCCCGCCTCTGCCGCGCCTAACAGGAAGCGCATCACGTACAGCGAATTGGCGCCTTGCACGAAGGCCGTGCCCGCCGAGATCAGCCCCCACGTAATCATGATTCGCGCGATCCAGATACGGGCGCCGAATTTCTGCAAGGCTAGGTTGCTGGGCACCTCCACCAGAAAGTAGGACACGAAAAACAAGCTGCTGGCGAACCCGAATATGGCAGGTGTGAGGCCCAGGTCCTTGTTCATCTGCAGCGAGGCCATCCCGATGTTTCCGCGATCGATGATCGCGATCAGGTAGCACAGGATCAGGAAGGGCAGCAGCCGCCAGGCGACGCGGCGCATGGTGGTGCGCTCCAGTTCACTGACGGCGTGGGGCGCCTGTTGTAGGGCCATGGTGTTCTCCTATAGTTGTTTTTGCTGGAGATCAAGCGTGCAGCAGATAGGGCTGGCACGGGTGTCAGGGGCTGGGGCCTATAGCAAGTGCCGGTTGACGATGCAGCGTGGGTCCAGGGCCTGGTTGTTCCACAGGCTTGCAATCTGCTGCACGGCCAGCAGGCCCACCCGGTCACGGGCTTCGGTGGTATTAGCCCCTATGTGAGGTGTCGCGACCAGGTTGGTCAGGCCCCACAGGGCGCTGTCTGCGGCAGGCGGCTCTGGGTGGAACGTATCCAGCCCGGCACCGGCGATCTGGCCAGTGCGCAGCGCCTCGACCAGTGCTGGGGTGTCGATCAGCTCCCCACGCGCGGTGTTGATCAGGATGGCATTGGAGCGCATGCGCTGGAACTGCTCGGTGCTCAGAAGGTTGCGGTTCTGCTCGGTAAGCGGGCAGTGCAGGCTGATCACATCGCAGCTTTCCAACAACTGCTCGAAGCTGGTTTCGCGTTCCACGTGGTCCCGCACCGGCAAGGCTTGCAGGTAAGGGTCGTATACCCTGACCTTCATCCGTAGGGGGGCGACCAGGTCCATCAAGATACCGCCAATGGACCCTAACCCCACCAGGCCCAACGTCTTGCCCGACAGCTCTATGCCGTTGGCTGTGGCTTTGTCCCAATGGCCCTGACGCATTCGCGCATCGAGGGTCGCTGTCTGCCGCGCTACGGCGAACATCAGCGCAAAGGCCTGCTCGGCCACCGACTGCGCGTTGGCGCCCAAGGCGATGGTCACAGGTACGCCGCGCTCGGCAGCGGCCTGGATATCAATGCTGTCGTAACCCACCCCGTGCTTGGCAACAACCTTGAGCGCCGAAGACGCCTGGATCATCTCCCTGGTCAGCTTGCCCTGCCGCACGATGATGGCATCGGGCTGTTCCTGGGCAATGATCGCAACAAGCTCATCAACTGGTAGGTAAGGTGTGGTGGGTATGAGTTGGATATCCAGGCTCGCGGCGTGCTGAATGGCGTCCTGGGTAAGCGCGGGGCCAGTGATCAATATCTTGCGGGTCATAGGGTGTTCACCTTGTTGTTATGGCGACGAGCGCAGGCTCACCTGAGCCAGTGAAAGGCCTGTGCTTTAACCTAGCATAATGAAACGCCATTTCAACAAGAAGTTTTCTCCATGACCGGCGGGGATGAAACTGCGAGCAAGGTGCTTGCTGTGGATTAAATGAAATGCCATTCTAAAAATCCTGAGCCTAGCTCATTGGCACCCTATAACTTCAAGAGAAATGCCCATGCCTATCGGATTCCGCGTCCTCAAAGCCGAACGTAAGGTCAGCGCACAGTGGGTTTCGCGCTACCGCGATGTGCCTGTCGCCAATGTGAGCGATTCCATGCACCGCATGACAGCCGGTGGCGCCCGCCTGCGCCCCATGCACCGTGAGGGTGTTCTGGCAGGCCCTGCACTGACCGTTAAAGCCCGACCCGGCGACAACCTGATGCTGCATTACGCCATCGATATCGCCGAACCTGGCGATGTCATCGTGGTGGATGCTGGCGGGGACCTGAGCAATGCGCTGATTGGCGAAATGATGGTGGCCTATGCCGAGAAACGTGGCGTGGCTGGCATTGTGATCAATGGGGCTATTCGGGATGCCGGGAGCATCGGCGGCGGTACGTTCCCCCTGTTTGCAGCCGGTATCTCCCATCGCGGCCCGTACAAGGATGGGCCAGGGGAAATCAACGTACCCATTGCCATCGACGGCATGGTCATCGAACCCGGCGACCTGATGATCGGTGACGACGACGGCCTGCTGTGTGTACCTTACGACCATGTGGAGGCCGTGTACGGGCGAGCCACTGCCAAGCATGAGGCCGAGCTCAAGCAGATGCAGCAGATTGCCGAAGGTGCCAATAGCCGTGCCTGGGTACTGGAATCGCTCAAGCAGAAAGGCTGCGAGTTCGCAGATTAAGGCCGCCTGTTCCAATGTGCGCCAATCGCCCGGCTGATGCCCGAAGGCAAGGCCGGGCGATAGTTGTTCGCCTATTGATACGTTACTTTTATCGCCTTAGCCGGCTGTCACGTTGCCCTTGGGTTGGCGTGTGCCCGATGTCACAGGCTGCTGGCGCGCCGGGTCCCCCAGCCACAGCATCAGGCATGTACCCAGCAGCAACACGGCGGCCACAGCGTAGAACGGTGCTGAAAACGACTGGGTAGCATCCTTGATCATCCCGATCAGGAACGGCCCAGCGAACCCGCCCAGGTTGCCGATAGACACGATCAGCGCCAAGCCGCCTGCTGCCGCGCGGCCAGTCAAGAACGTAGAAGGGATAGCCCAGAACGTGGCCTGGAACGCCAGAATACTGGCAACCGTGCCCGCCAGGCAGGCGATCTTCAGCACCGGGTCGTCAGCCAGGGCGGCGCCTACCAATGCCAGCGCCGCGAACGCCAGGGCGCCTACCACATAGGGCAGGCGCTGTTGCGACCGATTGGCCAGGCGGGCCCACACCGTCATCGCAATCGCCCCCAGGATATAGGGCAGGGTAGCGACTAGCCCGACGGTGCCATTGGCCATGCCCAAGCTCTTAATGATTTGCGGCATCCATAGGCCGATCCCGATGGAGCCTACGATGCAACAGAAGTTGATGGCGGCCAGCACGAACACCTAGGGGTTGGTCAGCGCGCTACGCAAGCTGCTGCCATGGGATGCACTGATGGTTTGTTGCTCGCGGCGCAGGCGGTCAGACAACCAGGCCTTTTCGCGGTCCGTCAGCCACCGGGCCTTGGCCGGGTGGTCCACCAGCACGAACAGGCAGGCCAGCCCCAGCAACAGCGCTGGAAGCGCTTCGACCACCAGCAGGAACTGCCAGTTCTTCAGGCCCAGCACCCCATGCATGTCCAATAACCAGCCCGACAGCGGTGAGCCGAAGATATTGGCCGTGGGAATCCCCAGCAGGAAGGCTGCAGTGGCTTTTGCGCGCCATTTGCCGGGAAACCAATAGGTGAAGTACAGGTAAACCCCGGGCGTGAAGCCGGCCTCTGCCAAGCCCAGCAAAAAACGCATGATGCTGAAGCTGACCGGGCCTGTGGCGAACGCCGTGCCCATGGAGATCAGGCCCCAGGTGATCATGATGCGCGCGATCCATATACGTGCTCCAAAGCGCTGCATCAGCAGGTTGCTGGGGATTTCGAACATGAAGTAACCCAGGAAGAACAGGCCTGCCGCCCAGCCGAACATGGTGGCCGTCAGGCCCAGGTCCTTGTTCATACTGATGGCCGCGAAGCCAACATTGGTGCGGTCCAGGTAACTGATCACGTAACACGCGAAAATAAAGGGCACGATGCGCAGCAGCACACGCCGCAGCACCTGTTCGCCCTCTTGGTCAGTCAGCGGGGGGAGTAGCGTCACGTCTTGGGTCATGGTCGACTCTCTTATGGTTATTGTCCAAACACGGGGCGTCAGCTGTGAGGGAGCATCAGCTGTGGGAGAACATCGGTAGGCCCGCGACAGGGGCAGGTGCCTTCAATATCGAACCGGATTCGGATTCGGTGATGTAAAGGGTGGAATGGCCAGGGCCGCCAAAGGCCAGGTTGGTGTTGCTGATGCCCTCGCATGACACGAGCCTGGCAAGAGGCTCGGCTACCTTTGAAAGCCGCCAAACGGACCCGAAACCGGTATGGGCTACGTACAGGTTGCTGTCTGCATCCAAGGCCAGGCCATCGGGGCCGCCCAGCCCACCATGCAACTGGGCGAACAGGCCCACCTTGCCGATGATCGAGCCATTGCCCAAGGGAATGCGCCACACCTGCTGGGCCCGTGTGATGGCGATCAGCAGATGGTTGAGCGCGGGGTCGAACACAATGCCATTGGGGCTGGGTACGTTGTTGAGCAGGCAGGTGAGGGTGCCGCCGCTGTCCAATTTGTACACCCGCCCGGAGGGATCCTGTAGGCCGGTTTGCCCTTGGTCGGTGAAGTACAGGTCGCCTGCTGGGGAAAATACCAAGTCGTTTACACCCTTGAAGCCTTCTGAGCCTGCCGACTCCAGGTACGGCCTGATTTCACCGCTGCGCGCATCCAGCACCATGATGCCGCGCTTGTAATCAGTAATGAAAATCCGGCCGTCGCGGTGGATTTTCAAACCGTTGGGCCAGCCGTCGTACTGGCAGACCAAATCCCAATCCCCTGAGGGGCTGATTCTGAAGATCCGCCCATAAGAGATGCCGGTGACATACAGGTTGCCGTCCTGGTCAAAAGAAGGGCCTTCCAGAAATGAATCGATCACCCGCCCTTGCCGGTTGGCATCGCCCCAGGCTGTTTGGTGCGGCTGGCGGTAGCGGGCCGGTAGCCGTGTGAACACGGTCGTTCAATGATGGGCGGGGCGGGAAAGAAGCTCATTGGCTTTCCTGAAGCCGCTGTCACGCAGCGGTTTTTGTATTTATGAAACGATATTTCGAAATCTACGCCAGCCATGACACAAGTGCGAGATGGGTGACACAAGTGCGAGATGGGTGCGGGCCGTCGGTCGAAAAGGGAGAGGTAGGTGTGCGGGAGCTAGAGGAGAGGAGAAGGCCTGTAAGGCCAGGAAGCTGAGCGTTGCGGCAGGTAATGCACCCGCTTCCTGGCTGTGGTTTTAGGTACTCACGCACCCGTACTTAATGCTGGGCTTGGTTGCTTGCCTGGGCGGCCCGCTGCTCGGCCATCTGTGAGGATTCTGCGACCGTTCCCAGGGCCTGATCAGCAACAGGCCGCTGCTGTCGGCCTTTCATGCGCAATTGGTAAAACTGGTCGATGTAGGTGCGGATCTGGCCGGGCTGCAGCGGTGGCATTTGCCCGTGTTTCTCGCCCATCAGGCGCCACGCAATAAAGTTGACCACGGACGCTACGGGGACCTGCATCCGCGCACCAGGGATTTCGGCTTTGTCGTGGTGCGACTCAACGATGTAATCCAGGCAGCCCTTGAACAAACCCTGCAGCCGGTTTTGCTGATCATGATCCAGCAGGGCACCGTCGCCGCCTTTGACCGGCAGGCAGTACATCCCTGCCCAGCCGTGGTAGGCGCCTATGGCCCTTTCGCGTTTGGTGAGGGCGTCGGTGCCCTCGAACACTGACATCTCCAAGCGGTCGGCCAACGCCGGCTCCAGTTCGCCTGCGCCGCCGTCCACGGGCGTATTGGCGCCTCGGCGCAATGCATTGGTGCACATCAGTATGGTGACGTTAGAAAAGTCCAACAGGATTTCAAGGGCGAGCGCTTCCAGTTGTGTTCGACTAGGGTCCGTAAGGCGCTTGATGCCGTCCATGTCATCCATTTCGGCTTCGTCCAGCAGCAGGATCGGGTTAGTGCACTTTGCACGGTTGAGTAGCAAGCCAATCCTGCCCATGGCGTCGGTATCGGCAGTGACGAATTCGTCCTGCTCCAGGGCGGACCATTCCTTGGCCATCAGGGCACTGATGCCCCCGGCCTGTTTATCTGGCATCACCAGGCTTGGCACGGGCAGGCCCAACAGCTGGGGCAGCACACGCTCGGAATAGTGGCTCTTGCCCGTGCCGGGCGCGCCGGCCAATATCATCATCTGCTTGTCCACCGAAGGTACTTCGGCCCAGCGGTGCCAGTCGTCGCTGTCTTTAAGAGTAAGCACGTCGAAGTCGGCGTCCGCCTTGTATTCAGCTGGCAGCTCGCGCTCCAGGGAGCGTGCGGCAATACCCAAGGTGAAGCCGCTGAGCTTATCGCGCAGGTCCAGGGGGTAACGGTTCAGGTGGTGCTGCATGTCCGCCAGCAGTTTGGCCCGCCCTGCCTCGGTCTTGACCGCCTTGACCTCCTGGGTCTTCATGGGCATGCCGATCATAAAGTCCTGCTGCCAATGCATCATGCCTCGGATCAGCCCGTAATTGACCTTGTCGCCTTTTTTGGCAGCGGCAAAGGCCTGTAGCAGGAAGATGTCGATCTTGCGGCAGCTGGTCTGGATGTGTTCAGGCAGGGTCTTGAGGTAGGCCGCATTCTGCGCCTGGCGCCGCAAGTGGGTCTTTTCCAGGGCTTCTGGGTAGCTGAGCTTGGCCTTGGTGGTGACGGCTTCGCGTAGGCCATTGAGCAGCTCCTTGCCTTCCTGGTACACCGGCGTGAGCATGCCCATCGCCGTCAGGCCCCGTGCAGTGCCCTGCTGGTCGCTAGGCGCCTTGGCCTGGATAAGGGCATCTACTGCGGTGTAGGCACCGTACACAGCCACGCCAGCTACGGCGCCCCGGGTAAGGGCCTTGCCGGTTTCGGTTCCGGCTTTGTGCCAGTTGAAGCTGTTGGCCAGCACGTCATCCACATCTTGTTTGAGGGCGTGATCCAACTCGCCGTAGCTGGCACCGGCCTGTGCGGGTGTAGCAGGGCGCTCAGCCAATTCGAGATCGGCCGCTTCGTCGCCTACCGGGCGATAGGAGGGCACGGGCTGTCGCCCGATCGCCGGTAGCCATTGGCCCACGCCTGCGACGGCGTCGCTCATGCGTTGAATACTGCCCTTTAGCAACTGAGCACCTACCCTGGAAGAGGGCGCTCCCAGCCAATGGGTAGGGCTGGCCTGGCCGATGGGCTGGCTGGGTTCGGCACGTGCGCCTATGAGTGGATGGCCTAGCTCCGGGTCATCGACCACGGCAGGTTGGGTACGTACCAGGCGTGCCAGGTTGAAGGTGTACGTCAAAATGCATCTCCTTGAATCAATACTGTTGTCACAGCTGCATGCCTTGGCTTGCCAAGTGCTGACGCGCGCTATTACGGCAGGCCGTCAATTCATTGATGGCAGCGTCAAGGGTTTCTATGTCCAGCGCGTGGGCTGAAAACCGCATCTGGAGATAGACCTGTGCGTGTTGGGGATGCATGGCCACAACAGGGCCGGGTGAGAGGCAGTTCAGGCTCAGCAAGGCGCGGTACAGTTTTGCTTCGTCCACACCGGTAGTGCCCAGCCGCTTGTGACTGCTCAAGGGCGTGTACAGGTGAAGGGCCTGCTGCGGCTCGCTCCATTCGAAATAAAGGGACGTGCCGTCCGCCAGGGCCATGCCGGCACAGCCGTTGTTACCCAAGGCGAGGTTGCCAACGCGGTCACGCTGGCCCAACAAGTGAAGCAGATGGTTGATAGCTTTGATGCTCATGTGTCGTCCTGAATGGCCTAGAAAAAATAGGCAAAACCACGTGTACAACGGGCGTCTTCTACTTATTAATGAGAATTGCTACCGTTTGCGCGGCCTTTGTGGTCGGGATTCAGGGGTTGGTTCCAATCCCGTTGGCTACCGCTTCAGCGCGGGTGTTCCAGGCGTACCCGGCTAAGTCCGTGCAAAAGGGATATGGAACTAAATGTTATAGTGTAACAACTCAGAGTCGTTCGCTAACTGCACCTTATGCCTTTGTTGGCTGGAGTACTCTGCCATGCGCCTTAACCCAAACACCGACTTCATGCAGCGGCTCAACCGCCATATCGACCACCCTGGCCAAGCCCCTCGGCTCACCCTCGACGCCACCACCAGCTCGGGCGCCGCCCACACCGGCGAGGCCAGCTTCGATCAGGTACGAGGCTTTACCACCCGTGGGGCCCATTTGGGCACCGCCTTGGTTGAGGAATGGGCACGCAACCTTCAATCGCGACAGTTGGCCTTCGCTTTGGGCAAATTGATCAATGCTCGCCGGGCCGATCTTCAACGCCCTCGCCCTGTAAACGCTGCGACCAGGGCCGGCGGGCAGCAGCCCCTAGTGGAAGAAGGGCTCGATGCCCTTAATCGCAGCGTTATCTTGGCTGAGGACATTCACCGGCTGCTTGAACAAGCGCCTCAGGATTGGCCGCTTCGTGGGGCGTGCGAAGGTGTCCTGCGAGGCACAGACGACCTGCGCGCCGTGTGGGCGCGCCCACAGGCCCCGGCCTCCGCGGCCCACGGGCATGAGGAAGGCCACAGCCACGGCCATGACCATGGTGGCGGTGCCATTGTGGTGGACGTGGACGAGGCCATCCATGGGCTTTATGCCGCGATCAGCTACCTGGTACAGGCCATGAAGGGGGGCGGCCACGAGGTGGCCAAGCAATTTCGCGAAGAGGCACAGGCCCTGGCCCATGCCCCATTGGACTGGGTCAAAGAACAGGGCGCTCCCCATGGTGCAGCCGATTTCGCCATGGGGGTCAGTGTCGGCGGAGCACTGTTGCCGTTTTCGCTACTAGCCATGAAAGCCGGTGTGGAAGAAATCCACGGCGCACGCCATGAGCACAAGCGTTTGGGTAAGCTCAAGGCGCAGTTGCTTGAACGCCTGGATCAACTCAAGGCTGTGCACAGTAAGGGGGTGCAAGGGCCGGAAGGCCTTCAACGGTTGCAGGTGGAGCAGCAATTGGACGCACTGGCTTTCTCGCAGCAGCAAAACACCGATGGCGGGATGGTAGGCGTGTTTTCGCTGTCCTCCGGCGCTGCCATCGCTGCCAAGGTGGGGTTGGAAACCGGTGCCAAGTCGGCGTTCATCGCAACCAGTGGTGCCGCGGGGCCAGCAGCGGCCACTGCTGCCGCCGGCATTGCCGGAACCTTTGCGCTCGGCCCGCTGGCTGCCGGCAGCGCCGTGGGCCTGGGCGCTTACATGGTGCACAAATCAGCGGTCAAGGCCAAAGCATTCAAGGCTGAAAGGGAGGAAACACTTTCCGCCCATCAGGGCCTAAGTGAAGCGCAGCGCACAGGACCACTGAAGCACTACGGCGACTTTCTCGAACAAAAGCTCAACCAGCACCAGCGCTTCTACGACAACTACCGAGACTGGAATAAAGGTTTTCTGGCTGGCAGCGGCATTTACACGGCTGGCACCCTGGCCAAGGTGGGCATGGTAGCGGCCGTAGGGGCTGGTGCGGTGGCCCTGGCCGAACCCGCTACGCTTGGCACAGTCATCGCTTTGGGGGCCGTGGGAGGGGCAATGATGGGGGCCAGCTCCCACCAGTTTCTATCCGGGCACGGCCGCCATCACCGCTATGAAGGGTATTTCAAGAAAGACGACCTGGAGCTGGACCGCCACTTTCTGGCCAGCGCGGACCTGCTATGCCTGAACGATGCCCAGTCCGGGCCGCTGGCAGGCCTGGAGCTGCGTACCGATTTCCACCAGCACCTCTACCACCGCGAAGCCTGCCGCCAGGACCTGCTTGAGCGTATTGCTGGGGAAACCGGTAAGCGCTTCACTGGCCGCTATACCTACACCGCTGATACCGAGGCTACACGGGAAAAGCGTGGGGAAAAGCCCGGCAAACGTGAGCGCGTCAAGGCCCAGCTTACTCAGCGCAAGGAAAACACCGCTGCCAGGCTTTCAGCGGCCAAAGCGTTTGGCAGCTCACTGGCAGGTGGTAGCGTTAAGCGTGCGACCCAGGCAAGCCGGGACACCTGGAACGCTCAGCGCACCGCGCTCAGTAAAACCCATGTGGCGCAGTGGTTTGCCCAGAACGAGGCCGGCGAGCCAGAGAACATGATGAAGACCCTGCTCGGCCCGCACTTGGCCATGGTGCAAAAGCGGCTGGACATCAAACTGCGCACCTATGCTGCCGTCAAGGTGCAGGGGGAGGGGGGGCTGTCGCTGGAAGATGGTCGAAAACTACGCGATGTGCTGGTCGGTTTGGACAAGGACCTGGAGCAGGACGACCTGCTGTACCGGCAGCTCACTCACTTGCGCTACAGCCTCGACCAATCGGGAAATGAAGACCAGCGCAGTGAGCGGATTGGGCGCTTCATTGCGGTGCAAATGGGCAAGCCGTATGACGAGGCACCTGTACCGCTGGAGCAGCGCCATCGCGCATTGGCCCATCATCTGCTCGACGAGGCGCCCACACGCTACCGGGACCTGCGTGGCATGCTACTGGAAACGGAGCTGGAAGCCACTCGCCTGCGTGGGCGCTTTCATAAGGCAATGACGGCTGAGCACAACGTTTAGCCGTTGGGCTGTCTGTGAGGCGGCGGCAGAGCACGTCTCGTCTGCCGCCGCCCTAGGTAAAGCCTGTTGGCGTGAAACTACCGGTTAATGTCCAGTGGTCCTCTGCCTCACGGCATGCCACAGCGCTAAGGTAACGCCACATCCATGCCCAAGGAACGCCCCACAATGCCTAGCCTGATCTCGCAAACCCTTGCCGCCTCACCGGCTGAAGCCTACGTACACTTCAACGACCGTTTACGCTTTGAAAGCGATTGCTCGGACGTCTATCACAGCCAGCAGGCGGGCGACATTGATTACGTGCTGGTCGATGTGCGCAACCCTGCAGCTTTTGCAAGAGGGCATGTGCCAGGTGCTATCAACCTGCCTACCCAAACCCTTACGGCCGAGCGCCTGTCCGCGTTCCCGGGCGACACGCTGTTTGTGGTGTACTGCGCCGGGCCCCATTGCAACGGCGTACACAAGGCCGCCGTGCGCTTGGCACAGCTGGGTTACGCGGTGAAGGAAATGATCGGCGGCGTGACCGGCTGGCTGGACGAAGGGCTCCCATTGGCACATGACAGCGACAGTGGGCGCACTTCCGGTACTGGGGTGGCGTGCGATTGTTGAGTGCATGTTGTTCAGTAGTGTATGGCTTTGCCTGGGCAGCCCAGCGCCGCCAACGCCACTTTGGCTGGGGCGGTGTGAACACCTGGGATACACTAGCACCTGCCATTTCAAGCCCCGTTGCCGCCATGCCCCCGCTTAAATACCTGCAAGCCTATCCCGCCGCCCTGCAAGCCCAGGTGCGCCAGCTGATCGACCAGCAACGCCTGGGTGATTACCTGCAACAGCGCTATCCCGAGCGGCATGGGGTACAAAGCGACAAGGCGCTGTATGGCTATGTGCTGGACATCAAACAGGCGCACCTACGCAACGCGCCGAGCCCCGACAAGGTGCTGTTCGATAACCGTCTGGACCTCACCCATCGCGCCCTTGGGTTGAACACGGCCATCTCCCGTGTTCAGGGTGGCAAGCTGAAGGCCAAGAAAGAAATTCGTATTGCCGCCTTGTTCAAGGAGGCCGCACCACAGTTTCTGAAAATGATTGTGGTGCATGAGCTGGCGCACCTGAAAGAATCCGACCACAACAAGGCGTTCTATCAGCTCTGTGAACACATGCAGCCTGGCTACCACCAGCTGGAATTCGACCTGCGGGTCTACCTTACCTGGCGTGACCTCGCCACCTGACCGGACGTTGCCCATGGATGCCAGTAAAACCCGCACCAGTTTCTATCGCCGCCTGTACGTGGCTTATCTGATCGACAGTGGCATGGCGAGCAGCATCCCTGCGCTCACAGAGGTAACGGGTATGCCGAGGCGCACCGCCCAGGACACCTTGGCTGCCCTGGCAGAGCTGGATATTGTGTGTGAATTCGAGCAGGCCCAGGGGGCGCGCAATCACAGCGGCTGCTACCGAATCCGTGACTGGGGCGCCATCGACCGGAGCTGGGTCGAGCACAACCTGGATAGGTTGAAGGCCGTGCTGCAGTACCCCTGAAAGCGCCTCAGTACGGCGGCCTGAAACCTTTGGAATCCTCTGTTCATGAACCGCTTTCTGCTAGTTAAGCTTATGCTGCTTGTGCCGCTAACTGCGGGTGCCAGCGAGGGCACGCCGGGCATCGACACCCAGGTCACAGCGATCGCTCACGCCCTCATCAAGGCTCAAGACCTGCCGGGGCTCGCCATAGGTCTCAGCGGGCCGGGAACCGCCCGCCGGTTTTATTACTTCGGTGTAGCGGACCGCCGCAGCAGCCAGCCTGTGGATGCCAACACCCTGTTTGAAATTGGCTCCTTGAGTAAAACCTACGCCGCTACGCTGGGTGCCTATGCCACGGTGACAGGCCACCTGCAACTGCAGGCGCCGGCAGCGCAGGTAAACACGGCCTTGGCAGGCAGCCCTATTGGCGGCGCTACATTACTCCAATTGGCCACCTACAGCGCTGGCGGGCTCCCCTTGCAGTTTCCTCAGGGCATTGATGACGAGCGCCAGGCCATTGCGTTCTACAAGGGGTTCCAGCCACGGTTCCCTATTGGAAGCCAGCGGCTCTATTCCAACGCCAGCATCGGCCTGTTTGGTGCCTTGGCTGCACAACGTTTGAACGCGCCCTATGCTCAGGCGTTGCAACGCAGGGTGCTCACGCCATTGAAGCTGGAGCACACCTACCTTCAAGTGCCAGCAGCCGCCCAAAGCCATTACGCCTGGGGGCACGGCAAACAGGACGAGCCCCTGCGCGTGAACCCGGGCGTGTACTCCGAGCCAGCGTATGGCATCAAGACCACCGCAGGTGACCTGCTGAGCTTTGTAGAAGCCAACCTCGACCCAAGCGCGTTGCCAATGCCTCTGGCCCAGGCGATGCTCATCACCCAGCAGGGGTATTACCGCAG
>Ga0268349_1000114_pt1 | contig 16200 bp, 21 predicted proteins | sample G5R2_MAIN_18SEP2_FD_190164 | JGI IMG/M metagenome (GOLD analysis project Ga0268349, IMG submission 190164) | Phyllosphere microbial comminities from switchgrass, GLBRC, Michigan, United States - G5R2_MAIN_18SEP2017_LD1 | ecosystem: Host-associated > Plants > Phyllosphere > Phylloplane/Leaf...
CGCATCAGCTTGCCGATGAACTGCCTGTGGCGCTTGAGTGCGGCATTGGCAGTATGTTTAGGCGCCTCTTCGAGAGCACGCCGTAGAGGCTCGGTAAGGGGGAGCTTGGCGAGCAGGTCGGGTTTGAGCGTGGTAAGCCGCTCGCCCAGTTCGGTCAACGCGTGAAGTTCACGTTTGACCTGTGTCTTGCTTTTTCCCTCGCCGAGGGAATCGTCGTATGAATCAACCATGGGGGCCGTCCGCAGATAAACGCCGCCATGATAACCAGTCGGGGGCCGATTGTCCGGCCCGGCCAGCAGAGGCCTTTGCCGCGATCCGAATTTGAAGTGTGGAGAATCCAATGAAAGCAGTTGACAGCGTTGGTCCCGAGGCCCTGCCCCTGTTGCAGGAGCAGGTCGAAGCGATCATTGCCGAAGCCCGTCGCCAAGGTGCCAGCGCCTGCGAGGTGGCGGTATCCTTGGAGCAGGGCCTGTCCACCTCCGTTCGCCAGCGTGAGGTAGAGACCGTTGAGTTCAACCGCGACCAGGGCTTTGGTATCACCCTTTACTTAGGCCAGCGCAAAGGGTCGGCGAGTACGTCGGCCAGCGGGGTTGAGGCCATCCGCGAGACGGTCGCCGCGGCCTTGGCCATTGCCAAGCATACCTCCGAAGACGAAGCCTCCGGGTTGGCTGACGCCTCCCTGATGGCCCGCGACCTGCCAACCCTGGACTTGTACCACCCGTGGGATATTTCGCCACAGGCCAGCATTGACCTGGCCCTGGCGTGTGAAGCGGCAGCCTTCGATGCAGACCCGTCGATTCGCAATGCCGATGGCAGCCAGGTGTCTACTCACCAAGGGTGTCGCGTGTATGGCAACAGCCATGGTTTTATCGGCGGCTATGCGTCCACGCGACACAGCCTCAGTTGCGTAATGATCGCCGAAAAAGACGGCCAGATGCAGCGTGACTACTGGTACGACGTAAACCGCGAGGGCCACCTGCTAGCGTCACCTGAGGCCATTGGCCGCAAGGCAGCGCTGCGTGCCGCCAGCCGCCTGGGCGCCCGCCCGGTGCCAACCTGTGAAGTGCCTGTGCTGTTTGCAGCTGACCTGGCAGGTGGCTTGTTTGGCAGCTTTCTATCTGCGGTATCGGGCGGCAACCTCTACCGTAAGTCGTCTTTTCTGGAAGGCAGCATGGGGCAGTTGCTGTTTCCCGAGTGGCTTACGCTGGACGAGCGTCCGCACATGCCTCGCGCCCTGGGCAGTGCCGGTTTCGACGGAGACGGGCTCGCCACCTATGCCAAGCCGTTTGTGGAAGGGGGCAGGGTAGTGTCCTATGTGTTGAGCACCTATTCCGGGCGCAAGCTGGGCATGCCGAGCACGGCCAACTCAGGCGGCGTGCATAACCTGTTCGTGACCCATGGCAACGAAGACCAAGCTGCCCTTATTCGGCGCATGGGCCGCGGGCTGTTGGTGACTGAGCTGATGGGCAGTGGCTTGAATATGGTTACAGGCGACTATTCCCGTGGTGCGGCCGGCTACTGGGTTGAGCACGGTGAAATCCAGTTCCCGGTTCAGGAAGTCACCATTGCCGGCAATATGAAGGACATGTTCCGCCAAATTGTGGGTATCGGTAACGATATCGAACAGCGAGGTAATACCCGTACAGGTTCGGTATTGATCGAGCGAATGACAGTCGCGGGCAGTTAAACGTCAGGAAACTGCTCCGCTGCGCTTGAAATGAGATTGATTATCAACTAATAGTCAGTCTCAGGAGGTGGGTTCCGCCTCCATCCAGCCTTACAGCGGAGCGGCCATGGACCATTGGAAACAGACCATTGAGCGCGCCAATGCGCTTTTTGCACAAGGGCAATGGGTGGATGCCCGGGAATACTACCTCCAAGCATTAGCACTGGCGCAAATCCTCTTCGAGCGGTGGGCCAATGCAGACGAAGCCGTTATGGCATTCGTGGTCTCCCACCACAACCTGGCCGACCTGCACCTTTGCTTGCATCAGCCTGAAGAAAGCGTCGAGTACCTATGTGCAGCGCATCAGCACTTGCTAGCTGCAGCCTCTCAAGAAAGCCTGCCTCAACCCCTACGCGACGCTGCGCTTCGTCACAGCAATCGTACCTACACGGAACTGCTGGGATTCATCGCCGTCCATGGCCAATACCCCCGCACTTCGAGCTTGCTCGCCAGTGCCATGGGCCGACAGTCGCGCCACACAAGCGCTCATTCCCGCTACGGAGTTCACTGACATGCCCCATACCCTGCCTGCCTTGCCCTATGACTACAAAGCGCTAGAGCCGCATATCGATGCGCAAACCATGGAAATCCACCACACCAAGCATCACCAGACCTACGTCAATAACCTCAATGCAGCGCTGGAAGGCACTGAGTACGCCGAATGGCCTATCGAGAAGTTGATGGCCAACCATGCCAGCCTGAATGAGAAGCTTAAAGGCCCCGTTGCCAACAACGGCGGTGGGCATGCCAACCATTCACTGTTCTGGAAAGTGATGGCGCCAAGTGCGGGCGGTCAGCCTACCGGCAGCGTGAGCGAGGCCATTGAAAAAGACGTGGGTGGCTTCGAAGCGTTCAAGGACGCCTTCACCAAAGCAGCCCTGAGCCGGTTTGGGAGTGGCTGGGCATGGCTGAGTGTAACGCCCGAGAAAAAGCTGATGGTTGAAAGCACCGCTAACCAGGACAGCCCCTTGATGAAGGGCAATACCCCCATCCTTGGTTTGGATGTGTGGGAGCATGCTTATTACCTGAAGTACCAGAACCGCAGGCCAGAGTACATTGGTGCGTTCTTCAACGTAATCAACTGGGCTGAAGTGCAAAAACGCTACGACGCGGCGCTGCAGGTTGCCTGACGGGCTGTTGCTGCGACCGGCATACCGCTGCCTATGGGGTGGCGGTTGCAGGCCACAAGCATGTGCGCTTATTCGCCTTCGTCGAACCTGTCATTGATCAGCCCTACCAAAGCATCCAATGCCTCTTGAGACTGGTCGCCTTCGGTACTCAAGTGGATTTGTGTACCTTTCCCGGCGGCCAGCATCATCACTGCCATAATGCTTTTGCCATCTACCAGGCTGCCTTCAGTACGGCCTACCCGAACCTGGCAAGGGAAGCGCCCGGCCACGCCCACGAATTTGGCAGCAGCGCGCGCATGTAGGCCCAACTTATTGATGATGGTGATATCGAGTGCGGGCATTGCGTAGGAAATCCTTGAATTCAGGAAAGGTCTCGGTGACGTACCTGAACGTTTCTGAGGGTGCCTTGCAATAGTTTGCCAAGGCGTTCGGTCAGATAGACCGAGCGATGGTGCCCTCCTGTGCAACCAATGGCAACCGTAACGTAAGCCCGGTTGCTGGCTGCAAAACGGGGGAGCCATTTCAGGAGGTACTGGGAGATATCCTGGAACATGTCCTCGACATCTGGTTGTGCTGCCAAGTACTCGATAACGGGCTGCTCCAGCCCCGAATGCTCCCGCAGCTCGGGCTTCCAGTAAGGGTTGGGGAGGCAGCGAACGTCGAACACCAGGTCTGCATCTGTGGGCATGCCGCGTTTAAAGCCAAAAGATTCCAGCAGAAACGCCGTGCCTGCTTCCGGCTTGTCCAGCAACCTGAGCTTGAGTGTATCCCGCAGTTGGTACAAGTTCAGGTGAGTGGTGTTTATCTTGAGGTCGGCCAAGTCCGCAATGGGGCTCAGCAAGTCGCTTTCCACGCCTATGGCTTCGGCCAGCGAGCGGTCGGCGCTGGTTAGTGGGTGACGACGACGGGTCTCGGAAAAGCGCTTGAGGAGCGTATCCTCGTCCGCATCCAGAAACAGCACGTCACATTGGATGTGCTTATGGCGGACCTCTTCGAGCAACTGTGGGAAGCGCGAAAGGTGGCTGGGCAGGTTACGCGCATCAATGGATACCGCTACCAGTGGCTCGGCCAGTTCGGTATGGATCAATGCACGGTCTGCCAGCTCTGGCAGAAGCCCGGCCGGCAGGTTGTCTATGCAATAGAAGCCGTTGTCTTCCAGTACATCAAGGGCGGTGCTCTTGCCGGAGCCTGAACGACCGCTCACGATGACGAGGCGCATGGTCAGGCGCCAGCCTGCGCATTGAGCACCACCTGGTACAGCGCGGTACTGTCTTGGGCAGAGCGCAACTGCTCTCGCACGTCCTTGCGGTCCAGCATGCTTGCAATCTGACGAAGCAATTCAAGGTGCGCATCGGTAGCCGCCTCGGGTACCAGCAGCACAAAGATGAGATCTACGGGCGCGCCATCGATAGCGTCGAAGTCCACAGGTGCCTGCAGGTGCAAAAGCGCACTCATGGGTTGATCGCAATTAGCCAGGCGGCAATGGGGGATGGCGATTCCGTTTCCGAAACCGGTTGAGCCCAACCGTTCACGAGCGAGCAGGGCATCGAATATCACCTGCTGGCCGACCTGAGGCAGGTCTGCGTGAATCAGCCTTGAAATCTCTTCAAGAACACGTTTTTTACTGCCGCCCGGCACGTTCACGAGTGAACGGCTGGGGGTCAGGATATTGTCTATTCGAATCATTGGGGGGTCAGCGAGCGGCCGCACCTTGCAGGTGGCTCTGCTGTTTTTCCTTATGCTTGAGCAATTGCCGGTCGAGTTTATCAGTCAGGAGGTCAATAGCGGCATACATATCGTCATGTTCCGCCTGGGCAACGATTTCTCCGCAGTTTGGCACCCGGAGGGTGGCCTCCACACGCTGCTTCTGTTTTTCCACTTCCATGATCACCTGCACGTTGGTGATCTTGTCATAGTGCCGCTGAAGCTTGGCGAGTTTTTCGGTGGTGTAGTTACGCATGGCGTCGGTCACATCCAGCTGATGCCCACTGATGTTGACTTGCATACTGCTTCTCCTTGTTGCCAGTGCATAAAGAGGCAGGCGAGGCACCTGCCACTGAAACGCTGGTGGCATTCCGGTAACGCGACATTGGCGTGAGTGCTGTAGCGCCAGTGACAGCAGGCGTTTCCGGGTGAGGCTTACATCAACCGCTTGCGTTCGCTCGAGGGCGCGATCCCTAGGGACTCGCGGTACTTGGCGACAGTGCGGCGTGCGACCTGAATGCCTTGTGCCTCCAGTAAACCAGCGATCTTGCTGTCACTCAATGGCTTTTTCTGGTTTTCCGCCGCTACCAGTTTCTTGATGATCGCCCGAATGGCTGTGGACGAGCATTCACCGCCCTCTGACGTGCTCACATGGCTTGAGAAAAAGTATTTCAACTCGTATATGCCGCGGGGCGTATGCATGTATTTCTGAGTAGTCACCCTGGAAATAGTGGACTCGTGCATACCCACCGCTTCAGCGATGTCGTGCAGCACCAGCGGCTTCATGGCCTCATCGCCGTATTCGAGGAAGCCACGCTGGTGTTCGACGATCTGGGTCGCCACCTTCATCAGCGTCTCATTGCGGCTTTGCAGGCTCTTGATGAACCAGCGCGCTTCCTGCAGTTGATTGCGCATGAACGTGTTGTCGGCGCTGCTATCTGCGCGGCGAACGAAGCCTGCATATTGCGGGTTTACACGCAGGCGTGGCATCGACTCCTGGTTCAGCTCTACCAGCCAGCGCTCGCTATCCTTGCGTACGATCACGTCAGGCACCACGTATTCGGGCTCGCTGGATTCTATCTGCGAACCTGGGCGAGGGTTGAGGCTTTGTACCAACTCGATGACCTGGCGAAGCTCATCTTCCTTAAGCTTCATCTTGCGCATCAGCTGGCTATAGTCCCGCGCGCCCAGGAGTTCGATGTAGTCCGCCACCAGGCGTTGGGCCTCGGCAAGCCAAGGCGTTTTTGCAGGAAGCTGCCTCAATTGAAGCGCCAGGCATTCACTGAGCGTGCGCGCCCCGATACCAGCTGGCTCGAACTGCTGAATGCGGTGGAGCACGGCTTCCACTTCGTCGAGCTCGATATCCAGTTCCGGATCAAACGCCTGGCAGACGTCTTCCAGGCTTTCCTCAAGGTAGCCTTGGTTATTGATGCAATCGATCAGCGTGACCGCTATCAGCCTGTCGTTGTCCGACATGGGCGCCAGGTTGAGCTGCCACAGCAGATGGCTCTGCAGGCTTTCGCCTACCGATGTACGGGTTGTAAAGTCGTACTCGTCATCATCACCGCCTGGCAGGCTGCTGGCGCTGGTCTGATAAATGTCTTCCCAGGCCGTATCCACAGGAAGTTCGTCAGGAATGCGTTCATTCCAATCGCCGTCTTCGCTGGTTTCCGAAGCACTGGAGGTTTCCTGGAACGTGGCTTCCTGAAAGGTAGGCTCTTGGGCTTCGACAGGCCCGGACTGCTCGGCTTTGTCGGCCAGCGGGTCAGTGTTGTCGAAGTCGTCGCCTTCTTCCTGGCGTTCAAGCATTGGATTGGACTCCAGCGCTTCCTGAATCTCCTGCTGGAGGTCCAGGGTCGAGAGCTGGAGTAGGCGGATGGCCTGTTGCAACTGCGGCGTCATCGTCAGTTGCTGGCCCATCTTAAGGACAAGCGATGGTTTCATGGTGTGAGCTTGACACCCTGGTTGCCGGCGCGAGGCGCCATCCACAACGGGCGCCCCAGAGAGGCGCCTGAACTTAAGCAAATTATATGCCTGAAACCAGGGTGTTTGCCTAGAGGTCTTTACATTAAGACACGGCCTATAGCCGGAACTCGTGCCCCAGGTACACTTCCTTCACCAGGTCATTGGCAAGAATAGTTGCCGAATCACCCTCTGCAATCAACTGGCCATCGTTTACGATGTAAGCGATTTCGCAGATGTCCAGGGTTTCCCGAACATTGTGATCGGTGATCAGCACGCCGATGCCCTTGGCCTTGAGGTGATGAATGATCTGCTTGATATCACCTACGGAGATGGGGTCCACCCCGGCAAAGGGTTCGTCCAGCAGGATGAATTTGGGCGCCGTGGCCAGCGCCCGTGCAATCTCTACCCGACGGCGCTCGCCCCCGGACAGGCTCATGCCGAGGTTGTCCCGGATGTGCGTGATATGGAATTCCTGCAGCAGGCCTTCCAGAGCCTGGCGACGACCAGCAGCGTCCAGATCCTTGCGGGTTTCCAGGATAGCCATGATGTTGTCAGCCACGGACAGCTTGCGGAAGATGGACGCTTCCTGGGGCAGGTAACCTATTCCTGCCTTGGCACGGCCATGCATCGGCTGGTGGCTGACATCCAGGTCGTCAATCAGTACGCGCCCCTGGTCGGCCTGTACAAGCCCCACAATCATGTAGAAGCACGTGGTTTTGCCAGCCCCGTTAGGCCCCAGCAGGCCAACGATCTGCCCGCTTTCGATGGAAAGGCTCACATCCCTTACCACTTGGCGGCTTTTGTAGCTCTTGGCCAGATGCTGGGCCTTCAACGTCGCCATTACTGGGCCTTCTGCGGCTGGTCGGTTTTCTTCTTGGGCTGAATCACCATGTCGATGCGTGGGCGCGGTGCAGTGACCTTGCTACCCGTTGCACGGCCAGCGTTCACAACCTGGCGTACCGTGTCGTAGACGATCTTTTCGCCTTCGGACGTGTTGCCATCGTTGATGACCTTCGCCTTGTCGATCAGCACGATACGGTTCTGAGAGGCAAAGTACTGGATAGTGACGCCATAGGCCTGGACGATCGGCTTGTCCACGGCAGGCTTCTGCTCGTAGTACGCCAGGTTGCCCACAGCCGTGAACACGTCCACATCGCCACTGGGCGTACGTGTAACAGTTACCTTGTTGCCCGTGATCTTCATCGAGCCCTGTGTGATGACCACGCCGCCGGTATAGACGGCCACGCCTTGCTTGTCATCAAGCTGGGCGTCATCGGACTGGATATGAATGGGTTGGTCCCGATCATCGGGCAGCGCCAAGGCGTTCACGCTTCCCAGTGCCGCGCCCAGGCCAAGCAGAAAGGGGAGGGTTTTAACGAGCCTCATACTGTCCTCTTACAGTGGACAGCAAGTGGATCTTGCTGTCATTCAGATACGCCTTCATTCCCTTGGCAGTCGTGACGCCACCGGCGCCGTCGATTCTAACGTCTTGATCAGTTTCCGCATATTGCTTCTGCGGGAAGACCATGGCTCGGGAGGTGGTAATGACGGTAGCGCGATTTTGCTGGTCTGTGCGGTTGAGCCGAACCGCATCAATGAGTTCGACCTGGGTGCCGTCCGGATTCACCTCCGCACGTTCGCTGACCACGTGCCAGGGGAACGTAGTGCCTCGGTAGATATCCATTACCGGCTTGGTCACATGCGTGATTTCACTGGCCTTGAGGTGTTCGACGCGATCAGCCGTCATTTCATATTGCATTTTGCCGTCGGGCAGATACTGCACCGTGTGGGCATTGACTGCGTAGTAATCGATGGTTGCAGCATCCACGCTGGCCTTGGGGTTGTCCAGGAAGCGCTCTGGGCTGACGTTCCAATACCCCACGGCAACCAGCAGCGCCACCAGTGAAACGGCAATGGCAAGCGTAAGCAACTTTCGGTTTGGCATGAGCAACCTACAGGTAATGATTCAATGCGGCGTCCAGGTTGCCTTGGGCGCGCAGAATGAGTTCGCAGTATTCCCGGGCGGCGCCTTCACCACCGCGCGCCTGAGTAACGCCATGGGCATGCTTGCGCACGAAGTCTGCGGCATTGGCCACTGCCATGCCCAGCCCCACGCGACGCATGACGGGGAGGTCTGGCAGATCGTCCCCCAGGTGAGCGACCTGATCGAGGGACAGGCCAAGCTGGGCCACAAGCCCCTCAAGTACGGCCAGTTTGTCTTCCCGGCCCTGGAACACGTGGGGTATGCCCAGGTTCCGGGCGCGACGTTCGGTGGCCACACTGTTGCGGCCACTGATAATGGCGGTGGCTACGCCAGAGGCCATGAGCATTTTAATACCTTGGCCATCAAGCGTATTGAACGCCTTCATTTCACTGCCGTCTTCAAGAAAGTAAAGGCGGCCGTCAGTGAGTACGCCATCAACGTCGAAGACAGCCAGTTTGATGCGGCTTGCGCGTTCGAGCAGGGTACGCTCCATTACACAACCCCCGCACGGAGGAAATCATGCATGTTGACTGCGCCGACAGGAAGATCGCGTTCGTCTACCACCACCAATGCACCTATTTTGAAATCCTCCATGATTTTGAGCGCCTGAGCCGCCAGCATGTCTGCCGTTACGGATTTTCCATGAACGGTCATCACCTGCTCGATGGGCGTGGCATGAACGTCCAGGTTGCGGTCCAGGGTGCGGCGCAGGTCGCCGTCGGTGAACACGCCCGCCAGGCGCCCATCTTCTTCGACCACTACGGTCATGCCCAGGCCTTTCCTGGACATTTCCAACAGGGCCTCTTTGAGCAGGGTGCCCCGTTTTACGGTAGGCAAGGCCCGCCCACTGTGCATCAACTGCTCAACCCGAAGCAGCAGGCGACGGCCCAATGCGCCCCCCGGATGGGAGAAAGCGAAATCCTCAGCAGTGAAGCCACGTGCTTCCAGCAGGGCCACCGCCAAGGCATCGCCCATCACCAGCGCCGCCGTTGTCGACGAGGTGGGTGCCAGGTTCAGTGGGCAGGCTTCGTGCTCCACTCGGGCATCCAGATGCACTTCAGAGGCCCGAGCCAGCGTGGATTCCGAGTTGCCCGTGAGGCTGATCAGCCCAATGCCTAGGCGCTTGATCAGGGGCAGAAGCGTAAGAATTTCTGCGGTAGTGCCAGAATTCGACAAAGCCAGCACGATGTCGTTGGGCGTAATCATGCCCATGTCCCCGTGGCTGGCTTCGGCCGGGTGCACGAAAAAGGCCGGCGTGCCAGTGCTGGCCAGCGTGGCGGCAATCTTGCGAGCGATATGCCCCGACTTACCCATTCCCATGACCACGACCCGGCCGCTGCTGCCAAGAATCATCTCGCACGCTTGCACGAAATCGGCATTTATATGCTCAAGCAGGCCTTCCACTGCCTTGATTTCAAGGTCGATGGTACGGCGCGCCGATTGGATAAGGTCGCGGGTGTTATTCATGCCGGGATGGTCGGTCTCAAGAAAGGGCCGAGATTATATCTGGAATGCCCGAACTGCGCACGGGGCGGCAAAATCGAGTCATCAAGAGGGATGCCTGCAGGCGATGGCGGTGCCCCTCAGCCCGCCTTTGGCCCAGTCTGGGCCACTAATGGGGTCACGCGCTGTCACAGTCCAGTGGCGATGGTATAGTGCGCCGCGCTTCGACCCTGCCGATTTGTGCCCTAGCGTCTGGCCCGCACGTCTTACCGCAGTATCGCATCGTAAGGAGAACGAATGAGTGTCGAACACGCCTACGCGGTCGAGCTGAAGGGCGTCACCTTCAAGCGCGGTGTGCGCAGCATTTTCGAGAATGTGGATATCCGCATTCCACGTGGGAAGGTGACCGGTATCATGGGGCCCTCCGGCTCCGGCAAAACGACCTTGCTGCGGCTGATGGGTGCCCAACTGCGCCCGACCACAGGCGAAGTGTGGGTCAGTGGGCAGAACCTGCCAGCCCTTTCACGCAGTGATCTGTTCGATGCGCGCAAGCACATGGGCGTTCTGTTTCAAAGCGGGGCGCTATTTACAGACCTTGATGTCTTCGAGAATGTCGCCTTCCCCTTGCGGGTCCATACCGACCTGCCAGAGGAGATGATTCGCGACATCGTATTGATGAAGTTGCAAGCCGTAGGGTTGCGCGGCGCCATCGCACTGATGCCCGATGAGCTGTCCGGTGGCATGAAGCGGCGGGTAGCCCTGGCGCGCGCCATTGCCATGGACCCTGGGATCCTCATGTACGATGAGCCGTTCGTGGGGCAGGATCCCATCGCCATGGGCATGCTGGTGCGCTTGATTCGCCTGCTCAACGACGCGCTCGGCATCACCAGTATCGTGGTGTCCCATGACCTGGCCGAGACGGCCAGCATTGCCGACTACCTGTATGTGGTCGGCGACAAGCAAGTGTTGGGTCACGGCACGCCTGCCGAGCTTATGGCCTCGGACAACCCGCGTATCCGCCAATTCATGAAAGGGGAGCCCGATGGGCCGGTCCCTTTCCACTTTTCCGCGCCAGCCCTGGCCGACGACTTTCTGGAGAGTCGCTGATGCGTCGCAGGTCCTTGATAGAGCGGGTACGGCAACTGGGCCGGGCTGCTATCGATATCGTCGCCGGGTTCGGGCGTGCCACGCTGTTCCTGGGGCACGCTGTGTTCAGCCGGAATGGGGTATCAGGCGGTTTTTCCCTGCTGGTGCGACAGCTGTACTCGGTGGGTGTGCTGTCGCTGGCCATTGTCCTGGTGTCGGGCGTATTCATTGGCGGTGTGCTGTCCCTTCAAGGGTTCAGCATCCTGGCCAAATACGGATCGGAACAGGCCGTAGGGCAGATGATTGCCCTTACGCTGCTGCGCGAGCTCGGGCCTGTGGTAACGGCGTTGCTGTTCGCAGGGCGTGCCGGGTCTGCCCTGGCGGCGGAAATAGGCAACATGAAGGCCACTGAACAGCTGTCCAGCCTGGAAATGATCGGCGTAGACCCGCTCAAGTACATCATCGCGCCTCGCCTGTGGGCCGGCTTCATCTCACTGCCCATTCTGGCTGCGCTGTTCAGCGTGGTAGGCATCTGGGGCGGCTCATGGGTGGCAGTAGATTGGCTGGGTGTCTACGAAGGTTCGTTCTGGGCAAACATGCAGAACAGCGTGAGCTTTTCCGAAGACGTGCTCAACGGCGTGATCAAAAGCGTTGTGTTCGCGTTCGTGGTGACCTGGGTGGCGGTTTATCAAGGGTATGACTGCGACCCCACTTCCGAAGGCATCAGCCGTGCAACCACACGTACCGTTGTTTACGCCTCACTGGCTGTACTGGGGCTCGATTTCATTCTGACCGCTTTGATGTTTGGAGATTTCTGATGCAAAACCGCACCTTGGAAGTTGGTGTCGGCCTGTTTCTCCTGGCCGGGATCCTTGCCCTGCTGCTGCTCGCCCTGCGAGTCAGTGGGCTATCGCCTGGCGCTGCCCATGACACGTACAAGGTTTACGCTTTTTTTGACAATATTGCCGGGCTCACGGTCAGATCAAAAGTGACCATGGCCGGTGTGACCATTGGTAAGGTCACGGCCATCGATCTTGACCATGACACCTTTACCGGCCGAGTAACGCTTCAAATAGACAAGAGCGTTGACAACCTGCCGGTGGACTCCACCGCTTCCATCCTGACCGCTGGCCTGCTGGGCGAGAAATATATCGGCGTCAGCGTAGGGGGTGAGAGCGCTGTGCTCAAGGATGGGCAAACCGTCCATGACACACAGTCTTCACTGGTGCTCGAAGACCTGATCGGCAAATTCCTGCTCAATAATGTGAGCAAAGAGGCGAAATAAGGAGTTTCAATGTTAGCTATTCTGCGTCAAGCCCTGGTCGCCATGCTGCTGGCGGTGCCCCTGCTGGCCAGCGCGGCCCCGGCAACTCCGGCTTACAACCTGATCAAGGGCACTACGGATCAGTTGCTGTCTGATCTCAGTGCCAACCGCGAGAGTTACCGCCAGAACCCTCAGGCGTTCTACGACGCGCTTAATCGCATCGTAGGGCCTGTGGTAGATGCCGATGGCATCTCTCGCAGCATCATGACGGTCAAGTATTCACGTAAGGCGACGCCTGAGCAGATGCAGCGCTTTCAGGAAAACTTCCGTCGCAGCCTGTTCCAGTTTTATGGAAATGCCTTGCTCGAATACAACAACCAGGGCATCACCGTAGATGCACCCAAGGATGAAAGCGGCGACCGCACATCCGTTGGCATGCAGGTAAAAGGCAACAACGGCGCGGTGTATCCGGTTTCCTATACCTTGGAAAAGGTAAATGGCGACTGGAAAGTGCGTAACGTGATTGTTAACGGCATCAACATTGGCAAGCTGTTCCGTGACCAGTTCGCCGATGCCATGCAGCGCAATGGCAACAACCTGGACAAGACCATCGATGGCTGGGCAGGTGAAGTCGCCAAGGCCAAGGACGCTGCAGGCAGCCAGCCGCTGCAAGGGCAGCCATGAGCCTGGGTTCTATCGAAGTGGCCGCAGGTGAGCTTCGCCTGTCAGGCGTGCTGGACTATCGCACAGGCGCGCGTTTACGCGAGCAGGGCGCAAAGCTCATAGGGCAACTACCAGCCGCTCAGGTGATCGTGGACTGCTCAGCAGTCCAGAGTGCCAACAGCGTCGGTGTTTCCCTGCTATTGGCATTGAGTCGGGACGCCAAAAAGGCTGGAAAGGCTTTCAGCATACGTGCCTTGCCCCAGGAGCTGAGCCAGATTGCCGAAGTCTGTGGCATCGACGGTTTGCTAAGCCGCGCCTGAGCCAAGGGCTTTTGCTGCGCCACGCCCTAAAATGAAACAAGCCCGTTCGCGCTGCTGCCCTCGCAGCCAACGGGCTTTTTTTGTATCATGGCCGACCCGCGCGCACAGGGCGCCGATCGAGGTTAAGCATGCAGGCCTTAGAAGTTAAACGCTTTCTTGAAGAGCAGCTGCCACAGGTTCAGGTAGAAGTCGAAGGTGAAGGCTGCAACTTCCAGCTGAACGTGGTCAGCGACGAACTGGCCGCGCTAAGCCCGGTCAAGCGGCAGCAGCAGATCTATACGCACCTGAACCCATGGATCGCCGATGGCAGCATCCATGCCGTGACCATGAAATTTTTCACCCGCGCAGCCTGGGCTGAGCGTACCTGAGCCACAGGCTTCGAGAGTGTTATGGATAAACTGATTATTACCGGCGGCGCTTGCCTTGATGGCGAGATCCGCATCTCCGGTGCCAAGAACGCTGCACTGCCGATCCTCGCTGCGACCCTGCTCGCCGATGGCCCGGTAACCGTGGCGAACCTGCCGCACCTGCACGACATCACTACCATGATCGAGCTGTTCGGGCGCATGGGCATCGAGCCTGTGATCAACGAAAAGCTGGCGGTCGAAATCGACCCCCGTACCATCAAAACACTGGTAGCACCCTACGAGCTGGTGAAAACCATGCGCGCGTCCATTCTGGTGCTCGGCCCCATGGTCGCCCGCTTTGGCGAGGCGGAAGTGGCCTTGCCTGGCGGGTGCGCCATCGGTTCCCGCCCTGTGGATCTCCACATTCGTGGCCTGGAAGCCATGGGCGCGACCATTGACGTGGAAGGCGGCTATATCAAGGCCAAGGCGCCGGAAGGCGGCCTGCGTGGGGCGAACTTCTTCTTCGACACCGTGAGCGTGACCGGCACCGAGAACATCATGATGGCCGCTGCCTTGGCCCAGGGCCGTACGGTCCTGCAGAATGCCGCCCGTGAACCGGAAGTGGTCGATCTGGCCCACTTCATCAATGCCATGGGTGGCAACGTGCAGGGCGCCGGCACTGACACCATTACCATTGAGGGCGTAGAGCGCCTTCATTCGGCCACTTACAAGGTCATGCCAGACCGTATCGAAACCGGTACCTACTTGGTAGCGGCGGCGGTCACGGGCGGGCGTGTGAAGCTCAAGGACACCGATCCCACCATCCTTGAAGCCGTGCTGGAAAAGCTGCGCGAGGCAGGTGCCGACGTGACGACCGGCGCAGATTGGATCGAGCTGAACATGCATGGCAAGCGTGCACGTGCGGTTAGCCTGCGCACAGCACCGTACCCGGCGTTCCCGACCGACATGCAGGCGCAGTTCATCTCGCTCAACTGCGTGGCCGAAGGCACGGGTGCGGTCATTGAAACGGTGTTCGAGAACCGCTTCATGCATGTATACGAGCTGCTGCGCATGGGTGCGCACATTCAGGTCGAAGGCAACACTGCAATCGTGACCGGCGTGGAAGGGCTCAAGGGCGCTCCCGTGATGGCTACCGACCTGCGTGCTTCGGCAAGCCTGGTGCTGGCTGCCTTGGTGGCCGAAGGTGACACCCTCATCGACCGTATCTACCACATCGACCGTGGTTACGAGTGCATCGAGGAAAAACTGCAAATGCTGGGCGCGAAGATTCGTCGCGTACCGGGTTAGGTTGCTTGGGGCCGGGTTCGCCTGGCCCATTTCTGATAGGGATTCGTTTCTCCCATGCTAACCATCGCGCTGTCCAAGGGCCGCATTCTCGACGATACCTTGCCGCTGCTGGCGGCTGCCGGTATTGCCCCGACCGAAGATCCGGACAAAAGCCGCAAGCTCATTATTCCTACTACCCAGGGCGACGTTCGCCTGTTGATCGTACGCGCCACCGACGTGCCCACTTACGTAGAGCACGGTGCGGCAGACCTGGGCGTAGCAGGCAAGGACGTACTCATGGAGTACGGCGGGCAGGGCTTGTATGAGCCGCTGGACCTGAAAATCGCCTGTTGCAAACTGATGACCGCCGGTGCTGTCGGCGCACCAACGCCTAAGGGCCGGCTGCGTATCGCAACCAAATTCGTGAACGTTGCCAAGCGCTATTACGCCGAGCAGGGGCGCCAGGTGGACATCATCAAGCTGTACGGTTCCATGGAGCTTGCGCCCCTGGTTGGCCTTGCAGACAAGATCATCGACGTGGTCGACACCGGCAATACCCTGCGGGCCAATGGCCTGGAACCCCAGGACCTGATCGCCATGGTCAGCTCCCGCCTGGTGGTCAACAAGGCCTCCATGAAAATGCAGCACGGGCGTATCCAGGCCCTGATCGACAGCCTGCGCCACGCGGTAGAATCCCGACACCGTAGCTGACACCTCGCGCGCCTTCTCAGGTGCGCTTTCACTATCCGCGCCATAGGCTACTTCCATGAAGAAAGGCTGATAACGGCGCGGTGGTCCTGCTAGATTGTTCGTTTATTTCGTCACCTTGCTCAACGCCTGAGGCCTGCTATGACCGCACCTACCGCCATCCGCCGACTCGACGCCACCGCTCTGGATTTCGCGCGGCATCTGGATCATCTGCTGAGCTGGGAAAGCGTGTCTGACGAAGCCGTAAACGGCCGGGTACTGGACATCATCAAGGCTGTGCGTGAGCAGGGCGATGCTGCCGTGGTCGAGTTCACTCAGCGTTTTGATGGCGTGCAGGCCACCACCATGGCTGACCTGATTCTGCCCCGTGCACGCCTTGAACAGGCCTTGGAGCGTATTACGCCAGCACAAAGGGAAGCCCTTGAAACCGCCGCTACCCGCGTGCGCAGCTACCATGAAAAGCAGAAGCAGGGCTCCTGGAGCTATACCGAGGCCGATGGCACGGTGCTGGGGCAGCAGGTGACCCCTTTGGATCGGGCGGGCCTGTATGTACCGGGTGGGAAGGCCAGCTAT
>Ga0268349_1000115_pt1 | contig 16151 bp, 20 predicted proteins | sample G5R2_MAIN_18SEP2_FD_190164 | JGI IMG/M metagenome (GOLD analysis project Ga0268349, IMG submission 190164) | Phyllosphere microbial comminities from switchgrass, GLBRC, Michigan, United States - G5R2_MAIN_18SEP2017_LD1 | ecosystem: Host-associated > Plants > Phyllosphere > Phylloplane/Leaf...
GACGTTGCTCCAGCTAAGGCTCTGCATGCGATTCAGGCCGCAAACCTTGCTCTTACCTCGACATATGTGGCCTCTACCCACCTGTACAACTGGTCAGTGACTGAATGTGGTAACGCACCTACAGTCTCGATACCAAACACGAACCCGTAAGCACGCTCAGCCACCAGTTCAACAGACCTGGTGTCTTTGCTTGCGCGCAAGGTCAGGTCTAGACCTTCGAGCATCAACCGGACGTTCATTGGCAATTCGGGCAACGGCTGCACTGTTATGGCTCCTGCAAGGCCTGTGCAATGGACTGCCCTAGCCGCCTGGCTGTTCAAGCCCCCTGGCCAGCCCTCACCTGCAGGCCGATGGCCGGTACGGAAAAATCTTGCCGGACCGCGGTCCATGTAATACTGTAAAAATGTACAGTATAAAACCTGATTTCATCTGACGCCGCCTCTGAGCGGTTTTGACCGGCTCTTTGCGGTGACACCATGCCCTTTACCATCCTCGGCTCGCTTGCATCCTCCACCACCCCTCTACCGCTATTTGCCTGCCGTGTTCCTGCAGGGTTTCCCTCACCTGCAGCGGATCACCTGGAAAAGCACATTTCTCTGGACGAACTGTTCGACATTCGTGCCCCGCACATCTACCTAGTGAAGATCGAAGGCGACAGCATGAACGGCGCCGGCATGTTTAGCGGTGACCTGGTGATTGTGGATCGAGGCCGGGAGGCCAGGCATGGCGATATCGTGATTGCGGCTCTGAACGGCGAGCCGATGTGCAAGCGACTGCACCACAAGGGCCGTGAACTAATTCTCCAGTCAGAGAACGTTGCCTACCCGGCGCGCTACATCCTGGAGAGCGATGAAATGACGATTCGGGGAGTGGTTCGCTACAGCGTGCGCGATCATGCCTACGCCTAAAACCACCTTTGCCCTGGTGGACTGCAATTCGTTCTATGCATCATGTGAAAGGGTTTTCCGGCCTGACCTGGCCAAGACTCCCATAGTCGTCCTTTCGAACAACGATGGCTGTGTGATTGCTCGTAGTTACGACGCCAAGCCCTTCGTGAAAATGGGCGCGCCTTATTTTCAGATCAAAGACACGCTACGGCGGCACGGCATCAAGGCTTTCAGCAGCAATTATGCCCTGTACGGTCAAATTTCAGAACGCGTAATGACTCTAATAGAATCAATGACTTACGCTTCAGAAGTTTACAGCATAGACGAAATTTTCTGTGACCTGACCGGCCAGCCTGGTGACCTCACGGCGCTGGGCCGCTCGATCCGCGAGCGCGTATTGAGGTCTACGGGCATCCCCGTAGGTGTAGGCATTGCACACACCAAGACCCTGGCCAAGCTGGCCAACCACACTGCAAAGCGACTGCAACAGCATACAGGCGGCGTCGTAGACATATGCGACTCCTTCAAGCGCGATTGGGTATTGCGTAATACCGAGGTATCTGAGGTATGGGGAGTTGGTCGCCGTCTGACGGCTCACCTGCAGGCGATGGGCATCAAGTCCGCTATGGACCTGGCTAAGGCTGATCCTGTGATGCTCAGGGCCAAATTTAGCGTTGTCCTGGAGCGCACAGCCCGCGAGCTTGCCGGTGTGTCCTGCCTGGCCCTGGACGATCCCGATCCACCCAAGCAGGAAATCTGCTGCAGCCGTATGTTCGGCAAGCGGCTCACTGAACTAGGCCCTATCAAGCAAGCGGTGGCCACCTACACGGCGCGAGCAGCTGAAAAGCTGCGTGCCCAAGGTTCAATGTGCAAAAAGATGCGCATCAGCGTGCGTACCGGCATGTTCAACCCGGATGAGGCCAAGTATGCGAACGGCGTGCTTGTAGAGCTACCTTACCCTACACACGACACGCTATTGATGACCAACGCAGCCGCACAGGCCGTAGAGCGTATAGGGGGCGCTTCAGAAAACGGAATTTAAAGTACGTTAAGCATCAAGTTGCTCATCCATTCACGAGGCCAGCGCTTTGTGGACCATCGAGCGATCAATTTTCAGCTGCCTGGCAATCTCCATCGCACCGATACCCTGATCGTGATGTGTGATGTGTGATGTGTGATGTGTGATGTGTGATGTGTGATGCGTGATGAATTTGGCTTGTCCACCGTAGGAGGTGCCTCAAACAATGGACTTCAACGTACGCTAAGCCCAAACCTGCGGAACTTAATCCAGTTCGTCAAAATAGGCGGCTACTCCCAGTCAAGCCGCCGCACAAGATCTGTCGCTATCAATCAACGTGACAGTCGTCGGTCCGGGTGATCTTGTTGGCCGCTCAGAGTTCGCGAGTAGCAATTGGAACCAACCACCTTTCGTAAACCACTCAACACGGGTCCATTCCAGTCAGTTAGGGCTTCCCAATGGTCTCGACCAGCAGCACCTCAGGTATCCATCCCGTCCAGTTACCCACAAGCCAAGTGTCAACGCCTGCTACTAACAGCTCCGCGCAATCAATTCCGGGTGCCTTTCCCGCAGATAGGGCTGAACCGGCGGTGCCGCCTCGGCCGGATGCTCCGCCAGCGAGGCCCCGTGCTTCGGCACTTCAGACGCGCTTCTCAGCAGCAGCCCCAAGTATTCGCAGCGGAGGAAGCAGCCTGGAACGCCTTAATCTACCGCTCAGCGAGGTAGTTGCGTCTAGCGCGCTCTTGACACCCAAAAACGGCAATAGCGATTGGACGACGTTTGAAGGAGGGCAAGTTAAGGCGAGGTACGAGCCAGAATATAACCTAATCCGGACTTACGTCGGGCGCTCTCACGACGTGGTGAATATCAACCTGTCTGACGATGGAAAGATGGTTCGTAGTATCACCGGATATCCGCCGGTCTCTCCGGATAAATTGCAGCGCTTAGTCACCACAGGCCTTCTAAATCCGGGCTTATTGCCTATCGTAGGCGTCTCGCAGGAGCAAGTGAAAATTGCGACGGAGCCTGCCGCTCATGACCAACAACTGATCCTGCGCTTACAAACACATAGTGTCGACAAATTACCCTCCATCGAAAACTATTCCGGCACAGATCACAATACGAAGCTTGTCGGGCAAGGCGAGGCCCATTTTCTTTCTAGTGCAAAACCCGATGTCCACGGTTTATACACAGGAGGCGCAAGTATTTGCCTTATTTTGATTGCCGTTGTCAAAAATGCACTAGGGAAACCAGAGAACGTTGCGATGGCGCATGTGGACGGATACGTTAAGGATCAGGCGCTTAACCAATTCTTCGGCTCACTGCCTGCGTCTGGGAAAGTGGAGGTAACACTGCTTGCCGGAGATGAGAAAGCCGCCAAGCGTGCTATGAAGGCGGCGGACAAAGCGGGAGCAGCTGTAGTCTTTGCCCATGCGGGGCACATGCCAGCCAAAGAAGGTTATAGCGCGGCCGTAGACCGAGACGGCAGCATTTACTTCGGTAAGAGGCTTTCTTTAAGCAAGCAGATTGATACTACTAAAGTGGAAAGCAGAATCATGAAAAGCATAATGAACGGAAATGAACTACCAATCCCTGAACAGTTGCCTGCCCAATTTCATGTTTAAAACGAGAATCACAAAAGGCTCGTTTCTGTCATTTTAGGGCTGCCTCAGAAAAGGAATTGTAAAGTACTCTACGCATGGGGTGAGGCTGGCAGCCCGCAACACTATGTCTGTTACTTATGATACCAGCACTTTGTAGACTGTCGAACGACCGATCTTCAGCTGCCTGGCAATCTCCATCGCACCGACGCCCTGATCGCGCAGTGCGAGAACTTTAGCCTTGTCTACCGTAGGTTTACGGCCAAACTTGATGCCCTTAGCTTTGGCTTCCAAACGGCCTTCGTTGGTACGTTCCAGTATCCGCAGGCGCTCGGCCTGAGCCACCGCTGATAGGATCGTCACCACCATTTTCCCCATGGTTCCCTCTGTGGGATATTAAGGCTATTTGGACGCACTGGGATGAAATTCTGAGGCTGGCCGCCTCGATCAAACAAGGTACCGTGACTGCCTCGCTGATGTTGCGCAAACTGGGTAGCTATCCTCGGCAGAACGGCTTAGCCGTTGCCCTTCGAGAACTTGGTCGCATCGAGCGCACGCTGTTCTTGCTGGCCCACATGGATACTGTATTCAAGGAGGGTTCGGCCGCAGCAAGGCCCTTCCATATCAAAGACGGGCGCGCTTACGGGCCGGGGGTGATGGACGACAAAGGCGGTATCGTGGTCGCGCTCCAGGCCTTGCAGATTCTCAAGCAGTCCAACTTCAAGGATTACGGCCAGATCACGCTGCTGCTCGACGCCAGTGAGGAAACAGGCTCCGAGGCGGCCAGCGCCTTGATTCAGAAGGTTGCCAAAACCCATGACGTGGTGCTCAACCTGGAGCCCGGTCGGCCTGCGGACGGCCTAGTGGTATGGCGCAAGGGCAGCGCCACGGCGGTGGTGGAAGTGACTGGCAAGGCTTCCCACGCTGGCGTTGCGCCTGAATTGGGCCGCAATGCGGCCATGGAAGCGGCGCACCAGATCCTCCAACTGGGCCAGTTGGGTGATGCCGAGAAAAAAACCACGGTCAATTTCACCGTCATTAATGCAGGGGATCGTATCAATGTGATTCCCGACCACGCCGTGGCCAAGGCGGATGTAAGGGCGGCCGTGCCGGAAGAATTCGACCGGGTGGAAAAAGACCTGGCGCGAGTCTCTGCCGACAAGCTGATCGCCGATACCCAAGTAACCACCCGCCTTGAACGCGGCTTGCCGCCCATGCCGCAAACCCCCGCGAGCGATAAGCTGGTGGCCATGGCTCAAGGCATCTACGGTGAGCTAGGGCGCAAGCTGACCGTAGAAGGCACTGGCGGCGCCGCGGATGCCAGCTTGGCCGCAGCGGTGGGCGTTCCTACCCTGGACGGCTTTGGCATTGTGGGTGGCAATATCCACACACCTGAAGAGTATGCGGAAGTGGAAAGCGTGGTGCCGCGGGTGTATCTGCTGACACGGATGTTGATGGAGTTGTCTAAGTAAATCAGGCGCTAGCAGGCAGCGTACCCAAGCATTCTCGGGCCGCTGCCTTCCTTTACAAGATGTGTTACCAAGTCCTGTGGCCAGCACGTTCGTTTATTTCGATTTTCGTTTATTTCGAATATAATGGTCAGGTACTGTACAGATGAGTGCGCTTATTTCAGGAGATAAAGCATGTCCATTGTTCATAGGGCTTGTGCGACGCTTCCCGATGAAAAGGTGATCGCAGCAGCGGTTGAGTCCAGTCGTCAAATCGCTGCTTTCGTATCGACAAAGCTCGATACACAACGCATTGAGCTCGTGCGCGAGGCAGAAGGCCGCCAGACTGTCGAGCTTCCGACCTTTGCCTTAAGGTTGCTTGCGGAAATCCTCAGCGAGCTGGCTGTTGGCAATACTGTCAAAGTAGTTCCAGTTCATGCGGAGCTGACGACTCAAGAAGGAGCAGATCTGCTCAACGTCTCTCGGCCTCATTTGGTCAAGCTACTCGATGAGGGCGCCATACCACATACGAAAACCGGGCGTCACCGGCGGGTGAAATTTACTGACTTGATGAAATACAAAGTGCACAGGGAGCGCCAGAGCGAAGCGGCAATGTCTGAGCTGTCAGCACTTGATCAGGCAATGGGGATGGGGTACGAATGAGGCAGTCCTCATTTTCTGCTATCTACGATGCAAATGTATTATATCCCGCACCCTTGAGAAGTTTCTTGATGTACCTTGCGCTGACAGGTGCTTATCGTGCCCATTGGTCTGAGTGCATTCATAACGAATGGAAGCGCAATCTGCTAAAGAATGATCCAGCAAGGGTCAGGGCAGATTTGGACCAAATATCTGCGGCCATGGATCGGGCTATGCCTGACGCTTTAGTGACAGGGTACGAATCTTTGATTCCAGGTTTAAAGCTTCCTGACGCAGGGGACCGGCACGTCGTCGCCGCCGCAATAAAATGCCGTGCATCGGTCATCGTGACCTTCAATTTGAAGGATTTCCCTAAAGACGTTCTTGCCAATCTTGGTGTTGAAGCGGTGCACCCCGATGAGTTCATAGCTGACATCTGGGACCTTGATAAGGCGGCTGTGCTAGAGGCTGCGCGCAAGCACCGCAGCTCGTTGCTTAATCCACCTTTTGAAGCTGCTGCCTACCTTGGCATGATGCTACGCCAGCGTCTTCCTCAAACAGTAAGCTTGCTTTCTGCTTTTGAACTGCTGCTTTAGTTGCTATTTGCTGGCTTCATTTGCGCTGGTCCAGGTTGAAGTATTCAACCTAAACCAAGCCCACCACTACCTCCCACTGCGCTTCTGTCACCGGCATCACCGACAGGCGACTGCCTTTTTTCACCAGCGCCAATTCTTCAAGTGCCACCTGCTGTTTGAGCAACCCCAGGCCAAGTACCGAGGGGAACACCTGCTGACAACTGACGTCGACTGATAGCCACGGGTTTTTAAGCTCGGAAGCTTTTGGGTCGTGATAGGGGCTATCTGAAGCCAGCGCGGTAGGGTCGGGATAGGGCAGGCTGTCAACGCGCGCAATCCCCGCGATACCAGGTTCAGGGCAGCTGGAGTGGTAGAAAAAGAACAGATCGCCAGGCTGCATGGCACGGATGAAGTTGCGGGCCTGATAGTTGCGCACCCCATCCCACCGAGCGTTGCCCAGTGATGCGAGGCTTTGGACGGACAATTCTTCGGGCTCTGATTTCATTAGCCAATAGGCCATGTTTGGCGATCCTTCAAGCGGGCTTTATCAAGGAAAGGTTACAGGGTTGATTCTCCCGACGGTTGGTCAAAATCAACGTTTGCATGTGACGGAGAGCTGTCGGAGAATGCGCCCATTTTAAGCCTAGGCGCCTCAAATGGGGGCCTTGAGCCACCACTCACCGTGATTGACATGCCTTAAGGAGGGCCAGGAATGCGGCGTAAACCGGACTTGCTGTGGATACTGGTCTTTCTGTTTGGCTTGGGTGTGGTCACCACTGGCTATGCACAGACCTTCTGGGAGCGCAGCGCAGCCGATCCTGCTGAAGCGGTGTATGCCGTTCCGTTGCGTTAAGCGTTCCTGCGCCTGTTCAGGCTAGGCCAAATACCAGCGCCTGTCTGTCACCGTTCCTTGCAAGGGAATGTCCCAACTGGCTTGCTCCAGCCTGTCTACCTTCTGGCACTCATGGGCGAGCCCCAGCAGCGTAGGCTTGCGCCAAGCCACTCGGCGCGTTCGGTAGGCCAGGCTACGGTCGTAAAACCCCCCGCCCATCCCTAGCCGGCCGCCGAATTCATCAAAGCCCACCAGTGGCAACAGCACCAGGTCCAGCGCCCAGATCCGCCGTTGCCTCCTCGGGCAGCGCACAGGTTCGGCAATGCCGAAACGGTTGGCCCGCAGGCGCTCGCCAGGGCGTATGCGCTGGAACATCATTTTGGTTCTTGGCCAAGGGCTGAGCACGGGCAGGTAAGTATGCTTGCCCCGGCGCTGGGCACTGCGCAGCAAGGGGCGGGGGTCTATCTCGCCGTCATTGGGCAGGTAGAGCGCCACGCTGCGGGCACGCTGGAACAACGGGTGGTGGCTCAACTGCCGATACAAGCCTGCTGCGGCTTTGCGTTGCTGGGCCTGCGGCAGCGATTTGCGGGCTTCGCGAAGCGCTTTGCGCAATTGGCTACGGGTAAGGTTGGAGGTTTTGATCATGCAGGCAGGCTCCGGAAGTAGCAGGGGAACCTGTGTGCCCAGAGGCTGGGCCAAGAGGAGGTACTCCCCGACGTACCGCTGTCGGTGTAGCCCTTGAACCCGAAAGTTCAAGGTGGAAATTACAGGGGGCCTTCAGGCTTTCCGTCGAGCGGACATGCACACCAGCCCCGACGTGCAACTTCCGTGGTTGTGCGTATCGGCTCAGGGACATGACCGACTGGCGCGCACTACAGGGAGCGGGCACCAGTATACCCCAAACCTTCTCCACGAATCAGCCCCTGGTTGCGATCTGACTAGTGGCAAGCGCCAGGTCTACCCGCTCCAGCAAGTCGCGCACTTGCTCGCGGGTAGCCGCACCGGGCTGCGATTCGCTGGTTTCCTTGCGGTTCAGCAGGTCGTGGGTGATGTTCAAGGCTGCCATTACGGCAATACGGTCAGCGCCAATGACTTTGCCACCTGTGCGGATATCGCGCATCTTGCCATCCAGGTAGCGTGCCGCGCTGATCAGGTTGCCGCGCTCTTCGGGCGGGCACATGATCGAATACTCCTTGTCCAGGATATGCACAGTAACGCTGTTGCTCGAATTCATCAGTCTTGCTCCAGGGCCTTGAGGCGCGAAATCATTGACTCGACCTTGCGGCGGGCGACTTCGTTTTTCTCGATCAGGTAGGCTCGCTCTTCGCGCCAGGTGCGTTCCTGGGCATGGAGGAGGGCGTTTTGCCGGTTCAGGTGCTCGACGCGTTCGATCAACAGTTCGATCTTGCCCATCAGCGCTTGCAGGTCATTCTGTTCCATGGTCGGGCGGTTGGATGTCCTGGTTATGGAGCGGTGTGATCGAATGCAGACCACAGTGCGGGCCGGCGGTTGCGTCGATGGCCTTGGCTATCCTGCCGGTGTAGGATACGAAGCCTTCATTCTAGACATTGCGCCGCCCGGCGCCTAGCCGCCTATGCCTAACACCACTTCGCCGTACGCCGCCTTCGCCTCACTGCTCGCTGACAATGGGTATCCCGTTTCCCCCGCCGAACTGCATGGCTTGCTGCTGGGGCGCAGTTGCGCTGGTGCCGGCTTCGAACCGGAGCCTTGGCTGGACGACGCAGTCGAAGTCCTTGGCGCGCCGGCCGACGGCACTGTTCGCCAGGCCCTGGTGGGCCTGCAGGAAATGGTGAAGGCCGAGCTCACCAGCACCGACATGACCGTTGTGCTGCTGCTGCCAGGCGACGACTTCCTGCTGGCCGAACGCACGGGCGCGCTTGGCCAGTGGTGCCAAGGTTTCCTGACCGGCTTCGGGCTTGCCGCTGGCGGTACCAAACTTAGCGAAGATGCCCAGGAAGTGCTTCAGGACCTGGCGTCCATTGCACAGATCCAGGATGCGCTCGATGAGTCTGAGGAGGCCGAAACCGACTATATGGAAGTGACCGAATACCTTCGGGTCGCCCCTTTGCTGCTGTACTCGGAGTTGGTAAAACCAGTTGCACCGGCACCCAAGCCATCCTTGCACTGATTGCCCAGGAGCCCTGCCGCATGGTCCAGATTCCAAAGCCCGAATATGCTCGCCGGCGCAAGGCCCTGATGGCCGAAATGGTCCCCAACAGCATTGCCATTCTTCCGGCAGCGGCAGTGGCCCTTCGCAATCGTGACGTTGAGCACCCTTACCGTCAGGACAGTGACTTCCAGTACCTGAGCGGCTTTGGCGAACCTGAGGCGGTGATGGCCCTGATCCCAGGTCGAGAGCACGGGGAATACGTACTGTTCTGTCGGGAACGTGACCCTTTGCGAGAGTTGTGGGATGGGCTGCGTGCTGGCCAGGAGGGCGCCGTTCGGGACTTCGGCGCCGATGACGCCTTCCCTATCAGCGATATCGACGACATCCTGCCAGGGCTGATCGAGGGGCGCGACCGTGTCTATACCGCCATGGGTAGCCATCCTGAATTCGATCGTCACTTGATGGAATGGATAAACCAGATCCGCTCCAAAGCCAACCTGGGTGCGCAACCGCCTAAGGAGTTCGTAGCGCTGGATCACCTGCTTCACGACTTGCGCCTGTACAAGTCCACGGCTGAAGTAAAGGTGATGCGCGAGGCGGCGGCCATCTCGGCAAGGGCCCATATAAGGGCCATGCAGGCCGCACGCGCCGGTTTGTACGAATACAGCCTGGAAGCGGAACTGGACTACGAATTCCGCCGTGGAGGTGCTCGGCTGCCGGCCTACGGCTCCATCGTCGCCGCTGGCCGAAATACGTGCATTCTTCACTATCAAGACAACAACGCGCCGTTGCGCGACGGGGACCTAGTGTTGATCGACGCCGGTTGCGAGATCGATTGCTATGCCAGCGACATCACGCGCACCTTCCCGGTAAACGGCACGTTCTCGCCTGAGCAGCGGGCTGTCTACGAGATCGTGTTACAGGCCCAAGAGGCCGCGTTCGCCGAAATCGCGCCAGGCAAGCACTGGAACCTTGCCCATGAAGCCACGGTAAGGGTGATTACGGCAGGCCTTGTTCGCCTGGGCCTGCTGGAGGGGGATGTGGATACACTGATTGCTGCCGAGGCCCACCGTGGCTTCTACATGCACCGTGCCGGCCATTGGCTGGGACTCGATGTGCATGACGTGGGCGAGTACAAGGTGGGCGGTGAATGGCGCGTGCTGGAACCTGGCATGGCCTTGACGGTAGAGCCGGGCATTTATATTTCCCCCCAGAATGAGCAGGTTGCCAAGAAGTGGCGTGGTATCGGCGTGCGTATCGAGGATGATGTGGTGGTCACGCGCACAGGTTGCGAGGTGCTTACCAGCGGCGTACCCAAGGCGATCGACGACATCGAGGCCTTGATGGCGGCTGCGCGTGCGGTGACCCCATGACACGCTCTGACATTGCCATTATTGGTGGGGGCCTGGTAGGTGCCAGCCTGGCATTGGCGCTACAGCCGCTGGCGCGAGAAAAAGGTTGGAGCATTCTGCTTATCGAGCCTTTCGCGCCGGGAAAGGGCTACCAGCCCAGCTACGATGCTCGCAGCTCCGCGCTCTCTTACGGCACGCGGCTTATTTATGAACAGCTTGGCGTATGGCCTGAAATCGAGCGCCATGCCGAGCCTATTCGGCGCATTCATGTGTCAGACCGCGGGCGTTTTGGCGCCACACGGCTCGACGCCACAGAAGAGGGCGTACCGGCGCTGGGCTATGTGGTTGAGAACGCCTGGCTTGGGCAATGTTTATGGGCAGCACTGGACCCCGCAGTGGTCAGTTGGCGATGCCCCGCCGAGGTCGTGGCACTGCAGGCGAAGCCAGATGGCTACCAGCTGACACTGGCTGATGAAACCCAGTTGGATTGTTCCCTGGCCGTATTGGCCGACGGCGGCCGCTCCGGGTTGCGTGATCAATTGGGGATTGAGGTCAGCGTTCGGCACTATGACCAGACGGCCTTGATCGCCAACGTGAGCTTCGATCAGCCCCACCATGGGCAGGCGTTCGAACGCTTTACCGACGACGGCCCGCTGGCCCTGCTGCCATTGGCAGATAATCGTTGCGCACTGGTCTGGACCCGCACGCCGGCCGATGCACAACGGCTACGCGAATTGCCAGATGCCGCTTTCCTGGCTGAGCTCCAGCGCCGCTTCGGCTATCGGCTAGGCTCACTTACCCAAGTAGGGGCTCGCAGCCTGTACCCGTTGTCATTGTCCCAGGCACGAGAGCAGGTAAGGCGTCATCTGGTGGTGCTCGGCAATGCTGCGCACAGCCTGCACCCGATCGCTGGCCAGGGGTTCAACCTTTCGCTGCGTGATGTGCATGCACTGGCCCTGGCCCTTGGGGCAAGCGAATGCGCGCCCGGGGACCTTTCCACCCTGCACGGCTATCTGGCGGCTCAACAGCGGGACCAGCAATGGACAACAGGCTTTTCAGATCAGGTGACTCGGCTATTTTCCCAGCCGGGTCAGTGGGTAGCTCACGGGCGTAACCTTGGCCTGATCGGGCTGGACCTTCTACCCCCTGCACGTCAGTGGTTCGCGCGCCAGGCCATGGGTTTGGGCAGCAGCCGTGCACCGGTCACTTCTCGATGAATACAACAGCCACTGGCAAAGGCGGCCAACCCGTGGAAATGACGGCGGATGTAACGATTGTTGGCGCTGGCATGGTAGGGAGCACTTTGGCCCTGGCGTTGTCAGGTCACGGCCTTGATGTACTGGTGATCGACGGCAGCCCACTGGCCCCGGTTGCCTTTGACCCGGCTGCCCCGTTCGAGCCGAGGGTGAGCGCGCTATCGGCTGCCAGCCAGCGTATCTTCGAGCGGTTAGGCGTGTGGGAGGGCATGCGGGCCCGGCGCGTAAGCCCCTACACGGACATGGACGTTTGGGAAGGCAGCGGTACAGGTAATGTTCACTTCAGTGCCGCCAGCGTGCGAGCCAACGTACTGGGCCATATTATCGAGAACCGTGTGGTCCAGGACGCTCTGCTCGACGCCCTGCAACAGCGGGGCATCCGTTTGCTGGGCGGAGCCAGGGTGGAGCAGATGCGGTATTCAGGCGATGATCGCCTGCTGACACTGGCCGATGGCGTGAAGGTACGCACGCCTTTGGTGGTCGCTGCCGACGGCGCCCATTCAGTGATCCGGCAACTGGCTGGAACGGGTACCCGAGAGTGGGATTACCTCCACCACGCTATCGTGACCAGCGTACGCACCGAGCTCAGCCATCGAGCCACTGCCTGGCAGCGTTTCGGTGACGACGGGCCATTGGCCTTCCTGCCGCTACAGGGGCCCGCGGGAGAGCATTGGTCGTCCATTGTCTGGTCCACTACGCCCGAGGAAGCCAAGCGCCTAATGGCCATGACCGACGAAGGCTTTTGCACAGCGCTCGGCGGCCGCTTCGAGCATCGCCTCGGGAACGTTTTGCATACCGATACCCGAGTGTGCATTCCGCTGCGTCAACGTCATGCGCAGCGCTACGTGGAGCGCGGGCTGGCCTTGATTGGTGATGCGGCCCATACCATTCACCCACTGGCTGGCCAAGGCGTGAACCTGGGATTGCTGGACGCCGCCGTACTGGCTGAAGAGCTGTTGAAGGCTTATCAGCGGGGTGAACGCCTGGCGGACAAGCGTGTGCTAAGCCGGTATGAGCGTAGACGCATGCCGCACAACCTCGCGCTGATGGCGGCAATGGAGGGCTTCGAGCGGCTGTTCCAGGCTGACCCTCTACCCCTGCGATGGCTGCGTAATACCGGCCTGTCACTGGTGCAGCGTTTGCCGGACGCCAAGGCTTTGTTCGTACGGCAGGCAATGGGGCTTAGCGGGGACTTGCCGCACTTGGCCAAAGCCGTTGAGCCATCACCCTAGGTGTAGAGCGCGAGCATCAAGCATAGAGGTGTTGAGTTACATTCAGTAACTAGTATGACCCAGGAAGCCTTTGTCCGGCAAAACGAGAGTCTTTATCATCTTCGTTTTTGCCGTTGCGGACTTTTCCCATGCCTCTTGTCTCGCGCGTGTTCGCTGGGCTAGCGCTTTCCCTCTGCAGTGTCTTGGCCCATGCCAAGGATGAAGTGGTGGTGTACTCGTCACGTATCGACGAGCTCATCAAGCCGGTGTTCGATGCCTATACCGCGCATACCGGGGTGCCTATCCGCTTTATCACGGACAAGGAAGCCCCACTGATGCAGCGGATCAAGGCTGAAGGCGCAAATACACCTGCGGACCTGCTGCTGACCGTCGATGCAGGCAACCTCTGGCAAGCCGAGCAAATGGGCATTCTGCAACCGGTGGAATCCCCCCTTATCGATTCCCGTATTCCCGCGCAGTACCGGTCTTCGACCCATGCCTGGACAGGGCTCAGCCTACGCGCGCGCACCATTGCCTACTCAACCGACCGCGTAAAACCCGAAGCCTTGTCCACGTATGAGGCGCTGGCAGGTGAAGCCTGGGAAGGCCGCCTGTGCCTGCGCACCGCCAAAAAAGTGTACAACCAGTCCCTTACGGCCACCTTGATCGAAACCCACGGGCCAGCCGAAGCGGAGAAAGTGGTCAGCGGCTGGGTAAACAACCTGTCCACCGATGTGTTTTCCGATGATCTTTCCGTGCTCCAGGCCATTGCCGCCGGCCAATGCGACGTGGGCATCGTGAACAGCTACTACTATGGGCGCCTGCACCGGGAAAACCCAGACCTGCCGGTTCGGTTGTATTGGCCCAATCAGGAAGGCCGGGGTGTTCACGTAAATCTTTCGGGTATTGGGCTTACGCGCCATGCGCCTCATCCACAAGCTGCCAAAGCCCTCATGGAGTGGCTGACCGGGCCCGATGCCCAGGCTATCTTTGCCGAGGTGAACCAGGAATTCCCTGCCAACCCTCAAGTGCAGCCTTCTGCCGAAGTCGCCGGTTGGGGAACATTCAAGGCAGACCCTGTTGCCGTGGAGGTTGCCGGGCAACGGCAGGCTGAAGCGATCCGGCTCATGGACAGGGCGGGCTGGAACTGACTGCCCCGGCTTCATCAGGTACAGGGCGTTGGTACTTGGTCACCGCCGTGCTGGCGTCTCTGGTGTTGCTCCCAATGGTTGTGCTGGTAGCGGCCTGGGGCGATATCCAGGCTGATATCTGGGTGCACCTGTGGCACACCCAGCTACCCAGGGTGCTGGGTAATACCCTGAAGCTGGCTACAGGGGTGGCAGTAGGTGTAACCCTGCTGGGTGTCAGCCTTGCCTGGCTGACCAGCCTCTGCGAATTCCCTGGGCGGCGCTGGCTGGATTGGGCCCTCATGCTGCCATTCGCGATACCGGCTTATGTGCTGGCGTTCGTATTTGTGGGCTTGCTTGATTTCTCCGGCCCTGTGCAAACCCTGCTGCGGGAGTGGTTTGGTGCTGGCACCCGCTTGCCCCGCGTGCGCTCCACAGGCGGTGTGATCACAGTGCTTGTGCTGGTGTTCTATCCCTATGTCTATCTGCTGGCGCGGTCTGCATTCCTGGCGCAGGGGCGCGGGCTGAGCGAAGCCGCCAGGCTGCTAGGGTGTACGCCTTGGGGCGCCCGTAGCGCGCCCCGCGATCGCTGCTGGTGTGTCCCTGGCATTGATGGAAACGCTGGCAGACTTCGGTGCTGTGTCCGTGTTTAATTTCGACACCTTCACGACGCTTGTCTACAAGACCTGGTACGGGTTCTTCAGTCTCGGTACAGCCGCCCAGCTAGCCAGCCTGTTGCTGCTGATGGTCATGATCGGCCTTGGGCTGGAACGCTGTAGCCATGGCCGGGCGGGCGCTGCCCACGAGCGTGCACGAACCGCCCCTCTGTATCGGCTGACAGGGTTCAAGGCCTGGCTCGCCACCGCCTGGTGTGCGGGAGTATTCGCCTGTGCATTTGCGATTCCCATGCTGCAGCTGCTGCTGTGGTGGTGGCGTCGAGGGCGGTTCGATCTGGACGAACGCTATATGGCGCTGGTCAGCCACAGCCTGTACCTGGGGGTTGGGGTAGCGTTGCTCACTGTGGCGGCGTCGCTGCTGCTAGCGTTTGCCCGGCGGCGCGTTCCGCGCTTCGAAGTGCGCATGGGTGTTGCCATTGCGAACCTGGGCTATGCACTCCCAGGGTCCGTCCTGGCCGTGGCAATCATGCTTGCCTTCAGTTACTTGGACCGGGTTGTGGTCATCCCTTTGGTACACGGGTTTGGCGGGCCTGCCCAGCCCGTGTTGCTCGGTAGCCTGGCGGGGCTGCTGCTGGCCTGCTTGGTGCGGTTCCTGGCGGTGGCCTACGGGCCGCTGGAGGCAGCGCTGTCAAGGGTACGGCCTTCATTGCCCGAAGCGGCACGCAGCCTTGGGTCAGGTGGTTTCATGCTGTTCAGGCGCCTGTACCTACCTCTGCTGGCGCCAGCTGCCATGAGTGCTGCCTTGCTGGTATTTGTAGACGTTATCAAGGAAATGCCAGCAACGCTGCTGATGCGGCCATTTGGCTGGGACACGTTGGCCGTGCGCGTATTTGAGATGACCAGTGAAGGTGAATGGGCCCGGGCCTCGTTACCCGCGCTTAGCCTAGTGCTGGTGGGGCTAGTGCCTGTAGTGCTGCTGATCCGCCGTTCAGCGCGGCCCCAGGCATAGGCACTGTACTCATATGCCAGGGTGCCAGAGGCCAGGATGAAGGCTACAATGCCGCGCATTCGCAGCGCGGGGAAGGAGAGCGCCATGGGATTGCGTACACCGCTGTACGACCAGCATCTGGCGCTAGGCGCCAAGATGGTCGATTTTGGCGGCTGGAACATGCCATTGCACTACGGGTCGCAGGTTGAAGAGCACCACGAAGTGCGGCAAGCCTGTGGCGTGTTCGATGTGTCGCACATGGCCGTGATTGATATCGCCGGGCCCGAAGCGCACACTTGGTTGCGCCAATTGCTGGCCAATGACATCGACCAGCTAGCTGTGGCAGGTCAGGCGCTCTACAGTGCCATGCTCAATCCTATGGGCGGCGTGATCGATGACCTGATCGTATACCGGCGGGAAGCCAGTTACCGCCTTGTGGTCAACGCGGCCACACGCAGCAAGGACCTCG
>Ga0268349_1000116_pt1 | contig 15872 bp, 12 predicted proteins | sample G5R2_MAIN_18SEP2_FD_190164 | JGI IMG/M metagenome (GOLD analysis project Ga0268349, IMG submission 190164) | Phyllosphere microbial comminities from switchgrass, GLBRC, Michigan, United States - G5R2_MAIN_18SEP2017_LD1 | ecosystem: Host-associated > Plants > Phyllosphere > Phylloplane/Leaf...
CAGGTGGATGCCTCTACACGCCAGTACAACGAGCGCTTCCATAACCTGGAACGGTGGCGCGACCGGTTGATCGCTGGCGACGATGCCCTGCTGGACAGCTTTGTGACCCAGTACCCGGAGACCGACCGGCAGCACTTGCGATCCCTGGTGCGCCACGCGCAGCACGAAGCCACGCACAACCGGCCACCTTCGGCGAGCCGCAAAATCTTCAAGTACATCCGCGAGATCGACGAACAGCAGCGCGGCCTTCGCTAGACACTAGGCCGGCGCTGCAGGCCTGCACACTCACGCGCCGGTGCCGCCTACGGTAATGGCATCGATTTTCAGGGTCGGCTGGCCAACGCCAACCGGCACTGACTGCCCATCCTTGCCACAGGTGCCAACCCCGCTGTCCAGCGCCAGATCAGTGCCTACCATCGACACGCGGCTCATGCAGTCCGGGCCATTGCCTATCAGCGTAGCCCCCTTCACAGGTGCGGTGATCCTGCCGTCTTCGATGAGGTAGGCTTCACTGGTAGAGAACACAAACTTGCCGCTGGTGATATCCACCTGCCCGCCACCCAGGTTGGCGCAGTACAGCCCCTTCTTGACCGACTTGATGATCTCCTCAGGGCCATGTTCACCTGCCAGCATGTAGGTGTTGGTCATGCGAGGCATGGGCAAGTGAGCGTAGGACTCGCGCCGCCCATTACCGGTCGCGGCTGCACCCATCAACCGGGCATTGAGCTTGTCCTGCATGTAGCCTTTGAGAATGCCCTTCTCGATGAGGGTAGTGCATTGGGTACGGGTCCCTTCATCATCCACACTCAGCGAGCCGCGGCGCCCTTGCAACGTGCCGTCGTCCACGATCGTGCACAGGCTGGACGCTACCTTCTGCCCCACCTGACCACTGTAGGCCGAGCTGCCTTTGCGGTTGAAGTCTCCTTCCAGGCCATGCCCAACCGCTTCGTGCAGCAACACGCCTGACCAGCCAGAGCCCAGCACCACGGGCAGGGTGCCTGCAGGTGCCGGCTGCGCCTCCAGGTTAACCAGCGCCTGGCGCAGCGCTTCCCGGGCATACCCCATGGCGCGCTCTTCATCCACGAAATACTGGTAGTGGGTGCGAGCCCCGCCACCATGGCCACCACGTTCACGACGGCCGTTCTGCTCCACGATAACGCTCACATTGAAACGCACCAGCGGGCGCACGTCGGCGGCAAGGCTGCCGTCCATGGCCGCCACCAGTATGCGGTCCCACACGCCCGCCATGCTTACGGTCACTTGCTGTATACGGGGGTCGAGGGTGCGGGTGTAGGCGTCGATGCGTTTCAACAGCTCGACTTTTTCGGCGCGCGTCATCACGTCCAGCGGGTTGTCGGGTGCGTACAGCTGTTCGACCGTGGGCGCCTTGAAGGCTTGAACCCGACCCTGCTGGCCGGCCCGGGAAATCGAGCGGGCCGCTTGAGCCGCCAGGCCTAGCGCTTCCCTCGTGATGGTATTGCTGTAGGCAAAGCCGGTCTTTTCACCCGCTTGAGCCCGCACGCCGACGCCTTGATCGAAACTGAAGCTGCCTTCCTTTACGATGCCATCTTCAAGTGCCCAGGATTCGGACACCTGGGCCTGGAAATACAGGTCTGCCGCATCGATGCCCGGACCTGCCAGCTCACCCAGCACGCCCGTGAGGCTGTCGAGGGTAAGATTGCCAGGCGCCAGTAATTGTGCGCTAACCGTGTTCAACATTTCGCTCATGTTCACTCCGCGAAAGAGGCAGGCCGCAATGCGCCCTGCAAGGAAAACCGCCGATGCGCCTGCACCGGCATTGGCCAAGGTCATTAGTGCTGACATAAGGCCTTGTGCAAGAAGCTATGCCCGCATCCTAGCGCACTCGATTAAATGGGGCTAACTATCGACGTGATCAATGAGCTTTGTCGAAAGGGCGATCAAAGGTAAGTTTGGGCTCTTTCAGTGTGCCTTCAAGGCGGTACTTGACACTGACCAGGCGCGACACGCGATCGCCCAGCAGCTTGTCTACCAGGAACAAGGCACCGCCAATGGCCGGCGCACCCGCAATAAGCGCGGCCAGTGGCAAGTTGGTGCTTACCGGCAGAGAGACGAGAAGACGTGCGTCTACCCGGTCTGCGGCCATGTCCAGCGTGCCATCCAGCTCCAGGTTGCTCGAAGGCCCTACCACTGTAATCGGCGTTCGCGTCACGTAGACGCCGTCGCTGGCCGCCAGCTGGCCCTTGACCTTGTCGTAGCTCAAACCCCGGTCCCACAGGTCGGAAAAGTCCAGGCGCAGGCGCCGCCCGATGGCATTGAAATTGAGCAGGCCGAACACGCGTAGAGCCTGCGCACCGCCTTCCACTTCCACAAACTGGCCATGGTTGAGCGTTGCATCAAGGCTGCCTGAATAACGCTTGGGCGACGCCCAGGCAGGCGACCCAGGCCAGCGGCCATCGATGGCGACCGCAAAGTCCTTGCTGGTGACAGAGGGCGCGAATCGCCAGGCTTTGAGGACGTCAGCCAGGTTGCCCCCGCTCACGCGCCCCTTGAACCAGCTGGCCGTGGAGCCGGGGGTACCCTCCCAACTGCCGTCGCCTTGCAACTGCATGCCCTTGAGGCCCAGATTCAGTTCATTCAATGCCAGCCCTCGCGTTGAGGGGCGCAGCTTGAGCGACCAGGCGCCTACTAGGTCATCGCCTTGCCAAAGCCTCGCAATGTGCACGTTGGTTGCAGGCAACGTATGGGGGTCCACGTCTGCCAGGGGATCTGGCGTGTCTGGCGGCTCAGGCGCCGCCGGGTCGTCCGGTGCAGGGGCGGGCAAGTGAATGTCCTGCATATCGATGTCCAAAGGCGCGGTGGCGCTGTCTGGCAGGGTTGCACGCCCTGTCACCTGCACGCTGTTGACCTGCAGCAGCCACGCCTCGGGTGCTCGATCCAGGCGCACCCTGGCCTGCTCCAGAGACTGCCCAAACGCACTCAGGTGCCCGATGGTCACGTCTGCGCCGCTGATGGCTGAGCTGGCCATCGCCGCATTGGCGGTTGGTGCACCAGCCTTTGCCGTCGCAGGCAGGTATCGGTCACGAACGGCTTGCCACGCTTTGAGGTCTAGCGTGTCGGCTGCACCTCGAATACGCAGGCCTGTAGCCTGAGGCAAACGTGGTGCCCCCTCCCCTAGCCACAGCTCGCCTCGGCTGGCGCTGACAGGTGCAGTGAACCGTCCTTCGGCCGGCTGATAGATAAAGCTGGCAAGGTTGGCGTAAGCGACCCGCAGTTGAGGGGCACTGCCCTGCAGGTCCAGCTCCACATGAGCGGGGCGGCTGTCTTCGGGCGCCTTTCCATAAGGGCTGGGCAGGTCCACTTTTACCCCCTTGAGGGGGGAATCTACCACCAGTTGGCTATTGGCGTTCAGATCCAGCCGTAACTGGTAGGGGAACTCTCCACTGACGGGCAATGATTGTGGAGCGCCCAACCAGTTGCCAAGGGTGGCAACGTCCATTCGGCCGCCTACGTTTATCTGGGTGAACAGCGCCCCAGGGGCGCCAAGCGCAGCGATACTGCCTGTAAAGGGTTTTCCAAGGGCCTGGCCCTCCACGCTTTGCGCTGACAGCCCTTTATCCAGGTCGAAACGGAAATCGCCTTTGAGCTGGCTGAGTTCCAGTACCGGCTGGGGAATTTTCAAACGTGCACCACTGGTGTTGAAGTCCACCACCACCTTAGGTGCCTGGCCATGGGCCAAGGGAATGTCTAGGTCCACGCTGCCTTGCAACGGCCCCTCCGCTTCCCAGCCTGAGAACAGTTCACTGGTGCCTATAGGGGCGGTCTGAAGAATAGTGACGCCGTCACCCAAAGGGCCTTCGAACGTGCCTTGTACCGTGAGGTGTGGCGCTTGCCCCTCCGGCACATGGGGCACTTTTACCTTCACACCGCTTAAGGCGGTATTGAGCAAGGTACCACGGCTGGCATTGATGCGAACATCGCCATCCTGGATGTAGACCTTGCCGTCTACCCCATGAAGCGCCGGCCAGCCCGGCTGGAAGGCCAGCATTGCGTTATGTACGTTGAAAAACAGGGTGATGCTGCGCGCATGGTCCGGGGCGGCATGGGCCAGAGACCCCTGGTACTGGAAGTAGCCTTCCTCAACGTTGCCCTGCTGTACAGCGTTGCGTAGCCAGTCCGCCACCTGTGGGCTCAGTGCTTCAGGCAGGTATTTGGCGGTATAGCGACCGTCCCCTTCATGCAACCCCACGCGCAGGTCCATGTAGGGTTCCAGGCCTTCGCCAAAAGGCAGGCGAATCATGAAATCAGCTGCGATCTTTCCCTCTTCACCCAGCACCTGGATCACAGGGGCCACCAGGCTGAACCCCTCGCTGTTCAAGTGCCACTGAAGCCGCGCGTGGGCTTCCTTGTAACGCCACTGCTGCTTGAAGATTGGCCACAGGTGCAACATGAAGTCATTGCTGGCCAGGCGCAGCTCACCCTGCCCCAAATCACCGCTGATGCTTCCGCTTACGTTGGCAGCGCCGGGAGCGCCGTGATAGGCCTGGAAAGCCACTTGTTCCAGGTTTGCTTCGAACTCGAGGCGGCGGTCGCCTGTTTCCTGCGGGCGTAACGTAAGCTGCAGGTTGCGCAGGGCGCCACTAGGTTTAAGGGTGTCCACCGCAAGCGCTGCTTTGTCTGGCCACGGCGTATAGGCATCCAACAAGGGCAGCAAGGGGCCGAGATCAAGGCGGTCTGCCTGCACCTGCCACGCCTCGCCTGCTTGCACGGCCTTGATATGGGTCTCCCATCGCTGGCCGTTCAGGCTCATGGCCAACGGCTGGGCCACGGCGGTATAGCCTTCGCCCGTGCGCTGCAGCCAGGCCGTAAGGGCAATATCTTTTGCTGCGGCAGGCGTACGGCCTTCGATGCCCCCCTTAACACGCGGGGCATTCAAGCGCAGGGTGGCGCTGGCCAAGTGCTGCTGCGCCCAGCTCAGCCATACCTCCCCTCCCGCTTTCAATTCAGCGAAGCGCCACTGGCCAAGGAGGCTGGCGGGCACCCATTGAGCCCAGTCACTTTGGGGCACACTGATGTAGACCTGAGCAGAACCGTCTTGCCAGTGTGCCTGCTCGGCCTGAGCGCGCAGTTGTACAGCCACCGGTTTACCGTCCGGCAAGTGGAACCGGGCGTCCAGCCGCTGCTCGCCTGTTGCTGTTCGCAGGCTCAGGCCCAGGTACGTGAACGCCATGGGGTCTCGCTGCCATGGCCGTACGGTCAGTTGGCTATCCACCACATTCAGTTCGCCCAACTGCCGCAGGCGAGCCAGGGCTACGCCAGGGTCGAAGGGCGTATGGTCCGGGTTGCTGGCCATGCCCTGCAAGGCCCAGTGGCCTTCACCATCCTGCTGCACGGTCAACTGCACGCCCTCAAGCTGCAAGGTGGCCACATGGGGTTCAAGGGTGATCAGGCTGCGCCACAGCGCCGGTACTACCCGTATTTGCTCCAGATGCAGGGCGCCAGCACCTGTGCCCAGGCTGACATTGTGCGCAACAATGATGGGCGCCAGCCCGCCCCAGGTGCCTTCAAGCTTGCCGATCTCAACCGGCATGTTCAGCGCCTGGCTCGCCTTCAACGCCAGAACAGGCCGGTAATCACTCACCATGGGCAGCAGTTGCCGCCCCAGGCTTACATACAGGGCCAACAGGATCAGGCACAGGGCGCAGGCGCCGAGGCCCCAGCGGACAAGCACGCTGGCGACTTGTCTCAAACGTGCCATTCAAAAGGGCCTTGTGCCGTTACGCCAATGACTCAGAGCAGCACCACATCGTATTGTTCCTGCGAGTACATGCTCTCGACCTGGAAGCGAATGGTGCGGCCAATGAAGGTTTCCAGTTCCGCGACGTTACCGGACTCTTCATCCAGCAACCGATCGACCACCTTCTGGTTGGCCAATACACGGTAGCCCTCTGCCTCGTAGGCCCGCGCCTCGCGCAGTATTTCCCGGAAGATTTCGTAGCAGACGGTTTCCGGTGTTTTCAACTTACCCCGGCCCTGGCAGCAAGCACAGGGTTCGCACAGCACCTGTTCAAGGCTCTCCCGGGTGCGCTTGCGGGTCATTTGCACCAGGCCCAGCTCGGTAATACCTATGATATTGGTCTTGGCGTGGTCACGCTCCAGCTGCTTTTCCAAGGTGCGCAGCACTTGGCGCTGGTGATCCTCATCCTCCATGTCAATGAAGTCGATGATGATGATCCCACCGATATTGCGCAGCCGCAGTTGGCGCGCGATGGCAGTGGCCGCCTCCAGGTTGGTCTTGAAGATGGTTTCCTCAAGGTTGCGATGCCCCACAAAGGCTCCGGTATTCACGTCGATGGTGGTCATGGCTTCCGCCGGGTCTACCACCAGATAGCCACCGGACTTGAGCGGCACCTTGCGATCCAGCGCGCGCTGTATCTCGTCTTCCACCGCATACAGGTCGAAAATGGGCCGCTCGCCAGGGTAGTGCTCCAGGCGGTCAGCGATCTCAGGCATCAGCTCTTCAACAAACTGCGTGGTTTTTTGAAAGGTTTCCCGCGAGTCGATACGAATTTTCTCGATCTTGGGGTTTACCAGGTCCCGGAGTGTACGCAGGGCAAGGCCCAGGTCTTCGTAGATGACGGTGGGCGCCCCTACGGTTTTGATCTGGGTAGCGATCTGCTCCCAGAGGCGGCGCAGGTAACGGATGTCCATCAGGATTTCTTCAGCGCGTGCGCCTTCGGCCGCCGTGCGCAATATGAAGCCGCCGCTTTCCTGAATGCCTTCCTTCGCTACGCAGTCGCTTACGACCTGCTTGAGCCGGTCACGCTCGGCTTCCTCTTCGATTTTCAGCGAGATGCCCACGTGGCTGGTACGCGGCATGTACACCAGGTAGCGGGAGGGAATGGACAACTGGGTGGTCAGCCGTGCGCCCTTGGAGCCGATGGGGTCCTTGGTAACCTGCACCACCAGGCTTTGCCCTTCATGAACCAATGCACTGATGGCTTCCACCGCAGAGCCTTCACGCAGTGAAATTTCCGAGGCATGAATAAAGGCGGCACGCTCCAGCCCAATATCGATGAACGCTGCCTGCATGCCCGGCAGCACCCGTACCACCTTGCCTTTGTAGATGTTCCCGACAATGCCACGGCGCTGAGTGCGCTCCACATGCACTTCCTGCAGCACACCGTTTTCCACCACCGCTACCCGGGATTCCATCGGCGTGATGTTGATGAGGATTTCTTCACTCATGACAGGCTCTCGTCAAAACAGTGACCCATGATGCCCGGACTGGCGACGCGGCGCGACGCCAGCGTGCGCTCACTCTACGGAACCTGGTACGGAAGCCGGCTGCCAGCAGGCAACGCCGAAGCGCGCCAGCAGTGCTGCGGTTTCGCACAACGGTAGCCCTACCACGGCGGAATAGCTGCCTTCTATCGCCTCCACAAACACGGCACCTAGCCCCTGAATGGCGTAACCACCGGCCTTGTCCACGGGTTCGCCACTGGCCCAGTAGGCTTGGATTTCGTGAGGCGAAATGTGCCGAAAGCGTACCTGGATGCTGACACAGCACACTTCACTACGTGCCTCAGTGCTCAAGGCAATGGCTGTAAGCACGTAATGCGTGCGACCACTCAGGGCAGCCAGCATGTGTGCAGCCTGCTCGGCGCTGGTGGGCTTGCCGAAGATCTCACCTTCGCATACCACGGCCGTGTCTGCGCCCAAGACCACTGCACCCGCTGGCGCCTGAGCCAGGCCAGCAGCGGCCTTGGCAACCGCCAGGCGCTGTACGTAGGCGTCAGGCGCTTCTCCGGGCTGAGGCGTTTCGTCGATACTTGCCTGTACTGTAGTGAAGGGCACGCCAATTTGCGCGAGCAGTTCGCGGCGGCGTGGGGAGCCGGAAGCCAGGAACAGGTTGGTCATGGGTACGGCTCCGTGAAACGCGGGTCAGTGGATGTTGAAGCGGCGACGCAGGCCGCGCAGGCCGTAACTGACCCAAGGCCACAACAGGGCACTGGTCACTGCTGGCAGCACCAGCGCCAGGGTGGGCTGGCGATTACCGGTAAGGGCGCTCAGCCAGAGCTGCACCAGCTGCATCACGCCTAGCACCACGAAAATCACCAGGCTTTGCTGCCACATGGGGAACATGCGCATGCGTTGCTGAAGGGACAGCACCAGAAAGGTGGTAAGGCTGAGGATAAGTGCATTCTGCCCAAGCAAGGTGCCGTAGAGCACGTCCTCGGCCAGCCCAAGCAAAAAGGCCGTGGTCATGCCCACCTTGGCCGGCACGTTCAGGCACCAGAACGCCAGCAACAGCGCCAGCCATAACGGGCGTAACACTTCCATGAACTGGGGAAGTGGCGACACGCTCAGCAGCAGGCCGATGGCAAAGGTCAGCCAGATGATCCAGCCATGGTTGCGCCGGGTATTGACCATCAATGCGCTCCTTCAGGCGTGGCGGGTGCCGGATGAGCTGCCCGCCCAGTAGAGGATGTACTGTGAGGCTGGGTGGGCGCCGGTGTACTTGCCGGATGAGTAGAGGTGGCAGGTGCAGGGGTCGCAGGCGTACTGGTTGCAGGGTGCGCCTGAGTTCCCGAATGCGCGGGTTGGGCCGTGCCTGCAGGGGTTGAAGGCCCAGGCGTAGCTGCCGCAGGTGTCGACCCGGCCGGCGCGGTGGCTGCTGCACCGCCCTCCTCGGCCTGGGCAGCCTCTGCGGCACGCTGCTCTGGCGTACGGCTGTCCGAGAACACCAACAACACGTAGCGGCTTCGGTTCAGGGCTGCGGTAGGCACGGCACGTACAATCGCGAAAGGCTGCCCAGAGTCGTGGATCACCTCTTTCACCATTGCGACCGGGTAGCCTGCTGGGAAACGCTGCCCCAGCCCGGAGCTGACCAGCAGGTCCCCTTCCTTGATATCGGCAGTGTCGGCCACATGGCGCAACTCCAGCCGCTCGGGGTTTCCTGTGCCGCTTGCGATCGCCCTCAACCCGTTGCGGTTCACCTGGACAGGAATGCTGTGGGTGCTGTCGGTCAATAACAGTACACGCGAGGTGTAGGGCATCAGTTCGACCACCTGCCCCATCAGCCCCCGCGCATCCAGAACGGGCTGGCCCAGAGACACACCGTCACGCTCACCCTTGTTAATCAGGATGCGATGGGTAAAGGGGTTGGGATCTACGCCGATCAACTCGGCGACCTCGACCTTTTCATTCACCAGCGTGGACGAATTCAATAGCTCGCGCAGCCGCACATTCTGCTCGGTAAGGGCGGCCAGCTTCTGCAAGCGCCCTTGAAGCAGCAAGGCTTCGGTCTTGAGCTTTTCGTTTTCGGCAATCAGCTCGGTGCGGCTGCCAAACTGGCTGGCGACACCCTGGTAGAGCCGCTGAGGCAGGTCGGTAACCCAGTAGGCCTGCATCAACAGCAGCGACATCTGGCTACGGACCGGCTTGAGCAGCATGAAACGCGCGTCCACTACCATCAGTGCAACCGAGAGGACGGTGAGCACCAGTAGGCGGACAATCAGCGAAGGCCCCTTGGAGAACAGCGGTTTAATGGGCTGTTCCTCCCGGGCAGTAGGGCGAAAGATCAGTCATGGAACGGCGCCGCGGTAAAAACGGAAAACACGCGAGCGCCCGGGGCTGCGGCAACACCAATAGGCATTGCCCAACGGCACCAGGCGCCGCCCTGGCTCATTCGCTGGAGAGCAGGTCCATGGTGTGCTTGTCCATCATTTCCAGTGCACGGCCACCGCCGCGTGCCACGCACGTAAGCGGGTCTTCAGCCACGATCACCGGCAGGCCGGTTTCCTGGGCCAGCAGTTTGTCCAGGTCCCGCAGCAACGCACCGCCACCTGTCAGCACCAGGCCGCGCTCTGCAATGTCGGACGCTAGCTCCGGTGGAGACTGCTCCAGGGCGCTTTTAACGGCCTGAACGATAGTGGCCAGCGACTCCTGCAAAGCTTCGAGCACTTCACTGGAGTTCAGCGTAAAGGCACGTGGAACGCCTTCAGCCAGGTTACGGCCGCGCACATCGACTTCGCGCACTTCGCCGCCTGGGTAAGCGGTACCGATTTCCTGCTTGATACGCTCAGCAGTGGACTCGCCAATCAGGCTGCCGTAGTTGCGACGCACGTAGGTCACGATGGCTTCGTCGAAGCGGTCGCCGCCGACACGGACGGACTCTGCGTACACCACACCGTTCAGGGAGATCAGTGCGATTTCGGTAGTACCACCACCGATGTCGACCACCATGGACCCGCGGGCCTCCTCGACCGGCAGCCCGGCACCGATGGCCGCCGCCATGGGTTCCTCGATCAGGAACACTTCACGGGCACCAGCGCCCAGCGCCGACTCGCGAATGGCACGGCGCTCCACCTGGGTGGACTTGCATGGCACGCAGATCAGTACACGAGGGCTGGGCTGCAGGAAGCTGTTCTCGTGAACCTTGTTGATGAAGTACTGAAGCATTTTTTCGCAAACGCTGAAGTCGGCGATCACGCCGTCCTTCATCGGACGAATGGCTGCAATATTACCCGGGGTACGGCCGAGCATGCGCTTGGCTTCGGTCCCGACGGCCACAACGCTCTTCTGGTTTCCGTGAGTACGGATGGCAACCACCGAGGGCTCATTCAGGACGATACCGCGCTCACGCACGTAGATAAGGGTGTTGGCCGTTCCCAGGTCGATGGACAGATCGCTGGAAAACATGCCACGCAGTTTCTTGAACATGGAGAAGTGACCCTGGCAACGCGTGGGTAAAAAAGTGCGGCAAACTCTAACAACGGTAGGGATTTTGGGCAAGGCGCCAATATGTTAAATTGGCTGTTTTTCCGGGCACACGGCCCCACGATCGCAGCTCTGTGCCAGCATTTTCGTAGCTTTGCCCCCTGTCGGGCGGACACTTTCCGCCTGACTTTACTGGAGATCCCCCATGGCGCTCGAACGCTCCGACGTGGAAAAGATCGCCCACCTGGCCCGCCTCGGGCTGCGCGAGGCTGATCTTTCCACCACCCTTGAGGCCCTGAACCGCATCCTGGGGCTTGCAGACCAGATGCAGGCCGTTGATACCCAAAATATCGCGCCATTGGCCCACCCCCTGGAAGCCAGCCAGCGCCTGCGCATCGACAGGGTTACCGAACACAACCAGCGCGACGCCTACCAGGCCATTGCACCGGCCGTAGACAGCGGCCTGTACCTGGTACCGAAAGTCATCGAGTAAGGGAAAACCGCCTGCCATGCATCAATTGACCCTGGCCGAGATCGCCCGCGGCCTTGCCGCCAAGCAATTCTCCTCCGAAGAGCTGACCCGCACCCTCCTCGCCCGTATCCAGGCACTGGACCCGCAGCTCAATGCCTTCATCACCGTGACAGAAGCGCTCGCGCTGGAGCAGGCGCGCGCCGCCGATGTACGGCGCGCCAATGGCGATAACAGCCTACTGCTGGGCGCACCCATCGCCCACAAAGACCTGTTCTGTACGCAGGGCATTCGTACCAGTTGCGCTTCGCGCATGCTCGACAACTTCGAAGCCCCCTACGATGCCACCGTGGTAGAGAAACTGGCTGCAGCGGGCGCCGTGACCCTGGGCAAGACCAACATGGACGAGTTCGCCATGGGGTCGGCGAACGAAAACAGCTATTACGGCCCGGTGAAAAACCCCTGGCAGCTGGAGCACGTCCCCGGTGGGTCTTCTGGCGGCTCGGCAGCCGCCGTGGCAGCGCGCCTGCTACCGGCTACCACCGGCACCGATACAGGCGGTTCCATTCGTCAGCCGGCGGCCTTCACCAACCTCACCGGGCTCAAGCCTACCTACGGGCGCGTGTCCCGCTGGGGCATGATCGCCTACGCCTCCAGCCTGGACCAAGCCGGCCCGCTGGCGCGTACCGCCGAAGACTGCGCCCTGCTGCTGCAGGGCATGGCCGGGTTCGACCCGAAGGACTCCACTAGCATCGACGAACCCGTGCCGGACTACACCGCCACGCTGAACGACTCCTTGGAAGGCCTGCGCATCGGCGTACCCAAGGAATACTTCGGCGCCGGCCTGGACCCTCGCATCGGGGAGCGCGTACAGGCCAGCATTCGGGAGCTGGAAAAGCTGGGGGCCGTGATCAAGGAGATCAGCCTGCCCACCATGCAGCATGCCGTGCCCGCCTACTACGTGATCGCACCCGCAGAGGCCTCGTCCAACCTGTCCCGCTTCGACGGCGTACGCTTCGGCTACCGTTGTGACAGCCCCGTGGACCTGACCGACCTGTACAAGCGCTCTCGTGGCGAAGGCTTTGGCCCTGAAGTGCAGCGCCGGATCATGGTCGGCGCCTATGCGCTCTCCGCAGGTTACTACGACGCCTACTACCTCAAGGCTCAGCGCATTCGCCGCTTGATCAAGAACGACTTCATGGCCGCCTTCCAGGACGTGGACGTGATTGTCGGGCCTACCACGCCAAACCCGGCCTGGAAGCTCGGCGCCAAAGGCAGTGACCCGGTCGCGGCCTACCTTGAGGATGTGTACACCATTACGGCCAACCTGGCCGGCCTGCCAGGCCTGTCCATGCCCGTTGGCTTCGCCGATGGCCTGCCGGTAGGCGCGCAACTGCTGGCCCCGTATTTCCAGGAAGGGCGGCTGCTGAACATCGCACACCGTTATCAGCAGATCACCGACTGGCATCTCCAGTCGCCCGAAGGCTTCTGAGGAGCTCCACACATGCAATGGGAAGTCGTGATCGGGCTGGAGATTCATACCCAGCTCTCGACCCAATCAAAGATTTTTTCGGGCAGCGCCACCACCTTTGGCGCCGAACCCAACACCCAGGCCAGCCTGGTAGACCTGGGCATGCCTGGCGTATTGCCCGTATTGAACGAGGAAGCCGTGCGCATGGCCGTAATGTTCGGCCTGGCCATTGAAGCCGACATCCGCCCGCAGAACGTGTTTGCCCGCAAAAACTATTTCTACCCTGACCTGCCCAAGGGCTACCAGATCAGCCAGATGGACCACCCCATCGTGGGCAAGGGCCACTTGGACATCACGCTGGAAGACGGCACCGTCAAGCGCATCGGCGTAACTCGTGCACACTTGGAAGAAGATGCGGGCAAGAGCCTGCACGAAGACTTCGCAGGGTCTTCCGGTATCGACTTGAACCGAGCCGGCACCCCGCTGCTGGAGATCGTTTCCGAGCCGGAAATGCGCTCTGCCAAAGAGGCCGTGGCCTACGTGAAAGCCATGCACGCCCTAGTGCGCTACCTGGGCATCTGCGACGGCAACATGGCCGAAGGCTCGTTGCGCTGCGACTGCAACGTCTCCATTCGTCCCAAGGGGCAGGCCGAGTTCGGCACCCGTTGCGAGATCAAGAACGTCAACTCGTTCCGCTTCATCGAACGCGCCATCAATAGCGAAGTACAACGGCAGATCGAGCTGATCGAGGATGGCGGCCGGGTAATCCAGGAAACACGGCTGTACGATCCGAACAAGGACGAAACCCGCTCCATGCGTAGCAAGGAAGAAGCGAACGACTATCGCTACTTCCCGGACCCTGACCTGCTACCGGTAGAGATCGCGCCGGCCTTCCTGGAGGCCGTACGCGCGTCTTTGCCTGAGCTGCCACCCCAAAAGCGCGAGCGCTTCCAGAGCCAGTATGGCTTGTCGGCGTACGACGCTACCGTACTGGCCTCCAGCCGCGAACAAGCCGATTACTTCGAGCAGGTGGTTGCGCTATGCGGCGATGCCAAGCTGGCGGCCAACTGGGTGATGGTGGAGCTGGGCAGCCTGCTCAACAAGCAGGGCCTGGACATTGAGCAATCCCCGGTCAGCGCCGAACACTTGGGCGGCATGCTGGTGCGCATCCGGGACAACACCATTTCCGGAAAGCTCGCCAAGGTGGTCTTCGAAGCCATGGCCAATGGCGAGGGTACGGCGGACCAGGTCATTGAAACCCGCGGCCTGAAGCAGGTCACCGACAGTGGCGCCATCGAAAAGGTGCTGGACGACATGCTGGCGGCCAACGCCGAGCAGGTAGGCCAGTACCGCGCTGCCGACGAAGCCAAGCGTGGCAAGATGTTCGGGTTCTTTGTGGGCCAGGCGATGAAGGCTTCAAAAGGCAAGGCCAACCCGCAACAGGTAAACGAACTGCTCAAGCGCAAACTTGAGGGCTAACGTGCTCCCAGGCTGGCCGCTGCCTGGCAGGCGGTGGCCAGTACCGCTATCGCATAAGGACCGACCTATGCGGCGCCTGATGTTCGTAACCGCTGGCCTGCTATTGCTGGCCGGTTGCGCCAGTGATAACACTCCGTTGGAGCGAGGGCAGGGCCAGGAAGGTATGGCCTCCTACTACGGCGCTCGGCACCAGGGCAAACGCACGGCCAGTGGTGAGCGCTTCGATCAGAACAGCCTGACCGCTGCTCACCGTAGCCTGCCCTTCGGCACCGAAGTACAGGTGACCAACCTGAGCAATGATCGCACGGTGGTGGTGCGTATCAACGATCGAGGGCCTCACGCACGCAACCGAATCATCGACCTGTCTCGCAATGCTGCGCAACAGCTGGGCATGACTGCCTCCGGCACTGCGCGCGTGCGTATCGAACGCCTGGACTGACGGAGGCCCTATCGCCGAGCTCGCTGCCCTGCCACCCTTGAGCCTGCTGCAATTTGCAGCAAGCGTATCGATGCTGATACTGGGTGCCGAACTGATGGTACGCAATGCCCTTCGATTGGCAGCCCAGGCCGGTGTTCGCCCATTGATGGCGGGCCTGCTATTGATGGCACTGGGCAGCAGCGCACCACAACTGGCCATTAGCTTGGGGGCCGTCGACGCTGGCGCACCGGATATTGCCTTGGGCAGCTTGGTAGGCGGCACGTTGTTCAACCTGCTGGTAACGTTAGGGGTATGTGCGTTGGTCGTGCCACTTCGGGTGTCCTTACCCGTGGTCCGTGTGGATGTACCGTTGGTGATTGGCGCCGCGGCGCTGCTCTATGGTGTATCCATGGACCAGCACCTGGGCACGTGGGAGGCGATGCTGCTGCTGGCAGGGTGGGTGTTCTACCTGGGCGTGGCAGGCTGGCAACTTCGCCAAGGCAAGCGGCCAGTGCCTGTGGCCCTCAAACATGAACGCTCAACGCCTGCCACACTGGTTCGCCTAGCCGCTGGTATCACGTTGCTGACCCTTGGGGGCCAGTGGCTACAGGGCGCAGCCGTTGCCTTTGCCAACGAACTGGGCCTGTCTGAACGGGTGATGGGGCTTACTGTGGTCGCCGTGTGTGCCTCGCTGCCACCGCTGATGATATCGCTATTGGCGGCCTGGCGAGGCGAGCGCGAGCTGGCCGTCGGTAATGTGATCGGGAGCAGCCTGTACAACCTCACGGGCGTACTTGCCATCACTGTGCTTGCCAGCCCTGGTGGGGTATCCGTGTCACCCAACAGCCTGTCGTTCGACTTGCCGGCATTGCTGGGCGCTGCCCTGCTCGCCTGGCCGCTGTTCCGCCTGGGTTACCGGTTGACCCGGCTGGAAGGCCTGCTGTTACTGGCGCTGTACGGCGTGTACGGTCTGCACCTCATAGCGTTCAGCACGGGCATGCCTTTGGCGACTCGCCTGGAGCGGCTAGTGCTGGTGTACGTGCTACCGGTGCTGGTGATACTGGTGTGCGCGCGCGCATGGCGGTATCGGCGCCGCACCCGTGCGCGTTAAATCCAGCCACCCCAGTGCAACAAGAAGATACCGATATTAGTGGTCAGGATGGCAGCGATGGTCGTAATCACGACGATGGTCGCCGCCAACCGATAGTTGCCATTGGCCGCCCGGGCCATCACATAGCTGACCGAGGCGGTAGGCGCCCCGAAGTAAAGGAAGAGGATGCCCAGGTCTGCGCCACGGAAGCCACATAGCCAGGCGCCTAGTGTAGCCATGAGCG
>Ga0268349_1000117_pt1 | contig 15742 bp, 7 predicted proteins | sample G5R2_MAIN_18SEP2_FD_190164 | JGI IMG/M metagenome (GOLD analysis project Ga0268349, IMG submission 190164) | Phyllosphere microbial comminities from switchgrass, GLBRC, Michigan, United States - G5R2_MAIN_18SEP2017_LD1 | ecosystem: Host-associated > Plants > Phyllosphere > Phylloplane/Leaf...
CTAGGATCGGGTCTGTCACTGCCCTCGTCATTACCTTGACGGTGACAGGGATCTGCTGGCCGCCGTTGGCGTAAGCCCGGTTCCCGTAATCCAGCCTGAGCGAAAACTCGGCAATACTTTCCCAGCTGACTGCAGCGACGCCGACGCTGCCCGTCTGCACTACGGCATAGCCATGAAATGTTCCGGCATAATCGTAAGACACTACATCGAAGGGTAAGGTAGGGTTGGCTGCCGGGGTGTACACCCCCTCAGCAGTGATACTGCCCTCCCCGGTTACCGACCAAGAAACGTCTTGTGCTTTCACAAGGAAGGTTTGGCCATCGGGCACAGTCAATGTACCGTCGGTGATCTCCAGCACGTTGAACGGCAAGGAGGCACCGGCGGCCACATGGCTGACGAAAGCCGGCTCGACGTTTAACATATGTTCATCGCGCAGTAGGATTATGCCTGCCTTGTCAAGCGGGCTGGCCTGGTGCGGGTGGTTCGCCTGGCTGGCTTGAACCCAGCGCACGGCCAGCGGTGTCGGCACTGTCGAAGGCCGGGTATAAACCGCATGGCGGGCCTGGGCGGGATCGGGCTCGACACGTTCCCCGGGCAAAGGTAAGTCGCTCAACTGCCATTGCACCGCATCGCCCTCAAGGCTCAGGGCCTGCAAGCGCCGAGTGGTTTCGTGATCGCGCCACAGGCTGACCATCTGGATGGGCGCCTGTTGCATTAATGGTGCTTTTCGCACCCTCACTGTGGCAGTGGCAACCTGAGAACGCCCGCCTGAGGTATACCGTGCGGTTAAGGTGACTTCGTTCACATCCTGAAGATAGGCCGCTGCCGCGTCAGCGGTGTAATCCCCGGTGCTGGCCATATTTCCGCCAGGTGCGCCTGTCGTAACAGCTTTGGGTGGGAGCCATTCCACCCTGACCGGGGTGCCGTTACTGAATGCGGCCGTGAAACGCCGCGTTGTGCCTGCTACCAGCTCTGCCGTAGCTGGAGTGATCATTAGCTGTTCACCGGTCCCTGCCGGGGTTCCGAAAGCCGCCCAGTCTTTGGGGACGGCACGCCGGGTCTCCTGCAACTGATGACCACCAGTAAAGCTCGTTTGAACAATACAGGCAGGCTGGCGCTCTCCAAGCGTTGGTGATAGGAAGGGCGCCAGGTCCATATTAACCAGCCAGGTCACAGGGTAGCGCAGAGTAAGGTCGGCGCCTGTGTCGGCAGGGATCAGGTACAGCGCATCAGAACCAGGCATTGAGCCCAACTCACGGCCATCGTTGAGTTGCATAAGGACAAGCAGCGCGCCGTCATCGGAGGCATCGGGGTTGGGCTGGAATGCCACGCGAACGTCTTTCACACTGAAGTTGTCACGCATGTTGAGGTCGATACTCAATACAGGCACTTGCCCGAATGCTTGGGGCAGCGTGCGTACGTGCTCCAGCAGCGTCGCGGCGATGCGTTTATTGCCCTCGTCATACACCCACAGGTTGCACTGGGCGTCTGCGGCAGTGGTGAGGTCGATGAACACATGAGCCTTGTTGCCAAACGCATCGAACGTGGTCTTTACCTCAGCGGTCAGTTCCAGGAAATAGCCGGCTTCGGCGCTAAAAGACTGGGTTGTGAGCAGGCGGCCGGTCGATTGGCTCTGGCCGGGAATCACGCGATACACGCCGGTCCCCGCCACAATCGGCAGGCGCAGTGCTACGCGGCGTACGGGTTGCTGTGGCCCAAAGACCAACCGCGGAGAACCCAGTGACACGCCATTGGCCTGCAGAAATTCCGTTGCGTTGGGTAATAGATTGATTCGGCCGGACCACGCCGGCAAGGGCGTTTCAGAAACCGAAAACGCCTGTGCCAGGCGCTCGTTAACCAATGTTTGGCTAACGGCCATAATTGCACCCCAGCCAAAGGTATGGCTTTTCTTTTGCAGTTCCAAAAGCAATGCTTCAAGTAACATATCTAACCCCCTAGCTAGGCCACTAACCGAATGGCAGTGGACTGCCTCAAGATAAAATTGGTGGTATCGAACGCAACTTCTGCGAACACATAAAACGTCGAATTCAATTGCAACTGGTCTAGAAAGCTCACAGGCAACTTCGTTTCCACTGGCCCAATGGCCGGTACTAGTGAATCAAATAAAGAAAATTCGATCTCGGTGGTAGGGTTCTGACGCATTACCCCTTTTGCAGTCATATTCAAGCGCTGCCCTTGAGCCATCAGTGGCCAGGCGGGCTGAACAATGTCTGCCTGGCCATTGTGACCCGCCCGCAAGGCTGCGATTGAAAGTGCAGACCCTCCTGGGGCTTGAGGGCACTGGATATTAATCAGTGCACTTGAACTCAAGGGCTTTACCCACAGACGATAAGCAGGAGACTTCAATAAAGTGCCATTGGCCAAGGTAATCTCGTAGTAGACGGGCGCACGTTTGGCCTCCCCACCCATGCTGGGGGCCAGGTACTGAGGCGGGATCAGAAAGGCACGTGGCTGATCTGCACTGATGGGCTGTGTGGTCTGGTAGCGCCCACCTGCAGGGTCGCCCTCGTAGTGCACTGCCAATACTTCATCGGGTGCCAGTGCAAAATCTTCCGGTACCTCCACCCGGATCCCACTAGCCCGGAACTTGGCGGGCTCGATGAAGCCGTTGAAATCATCGCCGTCGGCTTCCTCGGGCGTGGCAGCTGGCACGTTGGGATAGGTGAGTGTACGAGCAGCCTTTATCTCCACCACGCGTGGCTCACCGCTCACCGAACCACCTGCACGGTCTAATTGCCATTCCAGGGTTACCTGCTGGCCGTCGTGTACATACAGCCAGGTTTGAGGTATGGTTATGCCCAGATAGGGCGCTTTGCCAGTGGACAGGTCGGTCACTACCTGCTCATACAGGTCCTCATCGTCTCGGGTCCCCAGTACACGCAGCAGAGCGACGTCACCGCGCTGTACAACCGCCGCTGCCGTCGCAGGGGGTACCTGTACTTCAAGCCCTTGCGGGAAGTTGGCGGGGTCCAGAACGTCGAGCATTGAATGAGTTGTCCCCAACTCAACAGGCGCCTCACGCGGGGGAAGTTCATCCGCCGCAACTGCAGTAAAGCGCTGCTTGGCAAACGCTACCTGAGGGCCCGTATTCCCGCCCAGTTGCAGCTCCACGTGAATGTCTATAGGCCATTTGGCGGCCTGAGCCATCATAAATAAGGTTTTATCCACCTGCCAGCTAAGGGCTAGGCCAACTTCACTGGCGGCAACCGGGTGCGGATAGCGCTTGGTTTGAGAGGAGTTACCCTGAGGGTTGAACACCACAACCAGTGTTGCGATATCTCCGTGGCGCATGGCGGCATAGGGCGGCCAGCTTATTTCTATACTCCCAGTGGACAGCTCAGGCGCGATCTGCAACTGGTGGGAATGGCGCACTTGCACCACAGGGGGCAGGCGCCCCAGGGCGATGACAAGCCGCTGACTGGGAATGCGATTGATCGACCCGGAAGTGCCGTGGTACCACGTGAAGAAGGCATACCCACCCACTGCCGGCAATATAAAGCTGGCAGGCACCTTCAAGCTTAGCGTCTTTTTCGTGTCGTCGTACGCAGGGTCTGCCGGACTTAGTTCCCAGTTGACGTCCCAATCATAAGCCACGCCACGTGTATCCACTGCATACCAAGTCACTTGTACGGTATCACCGTAGGCAAGTTCGCTGTACGTCACTTTCGCACTTAAACCCTCCGCAGGCAGAAGCGCGTCGTCCAAGTAGCCATCCTGCACGAGTTCAACCACTAATGGGGGCAGCGAGGTGGTCTGCATTGTCATGGCAAGTAGTTCCTTTTCAGCGTTGAACACCACCTTGGCAAATACGAACGGCTTTGGCTACCTGGCTATTCTGCTAGGTTATCCAGGTCATTCCCCTTCAACAGAAACCGTATTGAAAATACTGTTTCATAAGCACCGAACCCTGAAAAACTATATGTTCTGACAGGTAGCCTTCAGCCGTAATAGTGCTCTAGCCTTGCTCACACATCGGATCAGTAGACGCGAGCCTAATTGCTCGCAAAACACTTGGGAACTGGTTATGGCCACCGAAAACATTCATTCGAACGCACAAAACTTTCCAGCCTTTGCCAATGGCGGTGTAGATGCCAGGACCGGGCTTTATACCTTTACGCTTTCCCTGCCCGCACTCTCCTCCAGTGACCTGCTGGCCCCCGAATTTGCGCTAGCATTGACCTTCAGCCCCATAGGTGGGGATGACTGGGGGCTAGGGGCTGGCTGGTCGACCAACCTGTCTCATCTGCACCTGCAGCGGCGGCTGTTGAAGCTCAGCACTGGCGAGCAGTTCCGGATTGACGGCAGTGGGCAGGAGCCTGCCATCACGGAGCGCAAGCTACCTAGTTTCCGCTATGTGCAGACCAGCGAGGTTACCGCACAGATCATCTACCGTAGCGGTGCTGTGGAACACCTCAGCCGCCCAGGTGCCGGTGAATACCTGATGCCACACCTGCTGCAAGGCCCTACAGGGCATGGTTTGCACCTGACCTACGCACTGGAGGAAGGGCGACCGCGGTTAGCGGAAATCAGCGACGATGATGGCCAGGCACTGGTCACGCTGCGCAAGGTGGGCACCAACCTTCTGATCAGCACGGCAACCGGCGACTTTCGGCTCACCTTCGCCAATGGCAGGCTGGAGCGGCTGGACCTGCCAGAGGCCGTAGGAGGTGCCTGGACATTCCAGTACACCGGCACCAACGAACCCTATATCAATATCACACAGGTCGTTCAGCCGCTAGGGGCGGTTGAAACGCTTCACTACGACAGCAAGCACCAGGTGCCGGGCAACGGCATGCCGGGGCTGCCACGGGTTCAGCGCCATGAAATCAGCCCGGGTACTGGGCTGACGCCGGTCATTAGCGAGTACACCTACGGTGATGACAACCACAACTTCCTGGGCTTCGGCGGCGTCAGCGACTGGCAGGGAAACGGCAGCGATAACCTGTACCGCGCTTCGCCGGGCTATACCTATGAAACAACCCATCACCAAATCAACGGTGACGAGCGACGGACCACACGACGGCTCTATAACAGCTTCCACCTCTGTACGCTGGAAACAACACAGCAAGGCGCTTGCGTGACTGAGCGCCAGACCCGGTTCCACTTGTTGCCCGGCCAAACGTTCGAGTCTCAGCCGCCGCAGTTCCAACTGCCCCATACGGTTACCTTGCAATGGCGTATGGAAGGCCAGGCACTGGCGCGTAGTGAAATCACCACAACCGAGTTCGACACACAGGGCAACCTGGTGCGACATGTGGAACCCACTGGGCAGGAGACACAGTACGACTACTACCCTGCCGAAGGCGAGACTGACGATGACGGCGTGGCCTGCCCACCAGACCCTTGGGGCTTCAAGCGACATTACCGCACCATCACTCAACGGCCCGCGCGAGCAAAAGGCGACCCTTGGTTCGACGACAGTACCGTGACTACCTATCGCCACACAGCCGTAAGCTGTATCGAGGTTGCCCAAGGCAAACCCCAGCCGGTAGGCAGCGCTGTTCAAGTGGCCGCTATTCACACCAGCAGCACACGCGATGGGGCTACCTGCTGCCACCAGCAGACCCTTGAGTACTATCACACCCCCCAGGCAGCCAGCCGCCACCAGCATGGCCGAGTCAAGCGCCGTACCGAGCGGGTAGGGTCCGACACGGCGTGGGCTACGAAAAACCCCAGCGTAGAGGACCATACCTACGAGCGCAGCGTGCCTACACAGACCTACGCACTGGGCAGCCGCCTGCGCACCTGGGTACAGTTTACTGCCCCAGACGGCACCACCTCCAATGCCATACGCGAGCAGGACGTCACCACTGGGCTTACAGTGCTCAGTAAAGACGGTAATGGCACGCGAACGGCTTACACGTACGATGCCTTGCAACGGCTGTTGGTGGCCAAGGTAGACAACGCGCAAGCACCTGCCACTCGGAGCTTCGATTACAAAGCCCCATCATCGGCTGATACCGGGCCCGAAACGCTGCACACCAGCGCCACAGGGGTAACCAGCCGCCAAGTGTTCGACCGCCTGGGCCGCGAAATTGCTCGCTACAGGACAAAAGGCTGGCAGCCCAAGGCCGCAGGCCAGGCTGACAGCGGACGTTACTGGACCGGCGAATATGATGGGTTCGGGCGGCTTGTAACTGAAACACACTATGACGATTGCGGCCCGGATGCCAAGGTTCAGGCCTTGACCCAAACCTATGGGTACGATGCATGGGGTAACCAGGCCCGCCAGGTGCAAGCCGACGGCACCTGCCATGTCACAGAGACATCGCCTTTTGGCAAAGCAGGCCATATCACCACGCAGTGGCTGGAAAGCCTACCAGATGCAGACGGCAATCGAGCATGCCAGGCCAAGACGCGCACAGAGATGAACGCTTTCGGCAAGCCTATGGTAGTTGAGCTGCTGAATGCCGATGGTAGCCTTGAGCATTCAACCCGCTACGGCTACGACGGTTGGGGCCAGTGCCTGGAGCAGGAAGAACAGTTCCGCCAGGGTGACAAGGCAGGGCCTGTACGGCGTACCCGAATGAGTTACGACCCTTGGGGGCGCGTGGTGTGCACCGACCTGCCTAACAGCGACCTGTTCACCCAAGCGTTTGACCCAGCCAGTCGTGAAAGCCGAATCACTGGCCTGGGCTACCAGCCCTACGGGAGTGGCGCATTGGAACCGGTTGTGCTGGCCACGCGCGAGTTCGATGGCCTGGGGCGGGTCACCCTGTCCAGCCAAGGTGGTCGCACGTCGCGTTACCTGTACGAGGGCCAAAGGAGCGGACCGGCTGAGGTTCACAACCCTGATGGAACCCTTATCGAATACACCTATGAGCCTTCTCTCACCGCCAGCCCCCTGACGGCCAAGAGCGGCGGGCAGCAGTTTCGCTACGACTATGACCCCACAACGGCACAGCTGCTGGCGGCTGGTACACCCCCTGCCCAAGGCTCAGCCGCCAACTCAGGCCTACCCCCCATCGCCACGGCGTACTGCTACACACGCACCGGCCACTTGCAACGGGAAACACGTCACGACCGCGATCAAGCCTTCACTACCAACTACGCCAGCAGCTTTGCAGGCCGGCCCATCATGCGCACCGACGGTGGCGTCGGTAAAACGCGTTACGAGTACGACACAGCAGGCCGCCTGATCTCGCAGCAGGTGCTGGATGACCACGAGGTAGCGGTGGCCCAGGCGACCGTTACGTACACAGCCTTTGGCCAAGTGCATACGCGCACCTGTGACGGGCTGGAGACTCAGTCGACCTATGATGACCTGGGCCGGGAAACCGAACGGCAGGTGTTCCGCGAAGGTACACTGCTGCGCCGTTACCAGCACAAGTACGATGGCAATGGCAACCTGGCCATGCGTACCACCTATGGTGAAAACGCCCAGCAGCTGCTACGCGAAACCTTTGGCTACGACCTGCGCAACAGGTTGACCGAGCAAAACAACGAGGGTGACACCAACGCGTTGCCAAAGGACCGATTCGGCAAGCCGATCACCCAGCAGGTATTCCTGTTCGACGCGCTGGACAATGTGGCGTTTACGCTGACGACCTATGCCGATAAAAGCACATGCCTGAGCGAGGCTACCTTCAGCGATCACGATGCGTGTCAACTGGAAAGCCTCACCCATACGTTGACTAACGCGGGCAAACAGCGGGAAGCGGTAACCACAGAAGTCTTTACGTATGACCGCAATGGCCGGCTCACCCAGCGTGACCAAGGCTGGCGCCTGGACTACGACCACTTTGGTCAACTGACAGGGCTTCAAGGGCCAAACGGCCTGCAACAGCACTACCGTTACGACCCCCACGGCAGCCTCTGTGCGGTGGGTGAAGCGGGCAGCGAGCAGCAGCGTTTCTACAATGGCTTGAGCATCGACCACGTGCGCCGTGGCGCGCGGGTACAGCGCTACCTGCGCAGTGCCGGTACGCCGCTGGCATTGTTGGAAGGCGATCACACGACGCCACTGCTCACCGACTACGCAGGCAGCGTGACGGGCGAGTGGCGCGAAAACCGCCTGCATACAGCGATCTATGATGCCTACGGCAACAGCCAAGGCAGTGAACCCCTGGCCTGTGCGCTGGGCTTCAATGGTGAGCTGCGGGAGCACCCCGACAGCGACCTGTACCTGCTAGGCCGTGGCTATCGGTTATACGATGCCGCGCTCATGCGCTTTTTGGCGCCCGACGACGCCAGCCCCTTTGGCGAAGGTGGCTTGAACCCCTATGCCTATTGCCGTGGCAACCCGGTCATGCTGTACGACCCTACCGGCCATATGCCGCAATGGACAGCCGCCAACCTGCCCTATTACGTAGCGCCGCCAGAGCAGGAACAACAAGGTGGCGGAGGGTTCCTGGACGGGCTATTCAAGATGGTGGGTTGGGCCTTTATCGGTTGGGAAGCGTTTACTTTGCTTAAACTGGGCGCCTTGGCCTTGACCGCTGCCACCGGCGGGCTAATGGCCGTAGGGGCCGCTGCCGCTGGGGTGGCCGCCGTTGCATTGGGGGTAGGCGTAGCGTCGATGCTGAACGAAGACAACGAGGGGCTGATGTATGCGGCGATTGCCGTAGGGGTGTTTTCGGGGTCCGTGACGGGGGCGGCCAGGAAGGCGCTCAAGGCGGGAAGAGTGGGGGCGCGGGCGGCGATGCCGAGGGGGAGTGTGGTCAGCTCGGCAGCAACGCCGAGGGGGAGCGTGGCTGGCGATGCCTTGCCGAACAAGATGCCAGTCGATGCTGATACAGCCAGACAAGTGGCGGCTGCTGACCTGGCGGAGCAGGAACTTAAGCAATTTCGCGCTGCATTTCCACCCCCCCCATCATCGCCGCTTTCAAGTAAAAAAACAGTATCTGTCGTACTCAGTGAATCGGCACCGCCGCCTCCAACAGAGGTCAAAAGAGCACCAGCCCACCAACCAACAATAGTGGAGGAATTGGCTGCACCACCGAAGCTTCGGAGTACAAATAATTCCTGGATGACGGAGCCTACCGGAATACCTTTGCGCGATAAGGAAGGCAATATGAAAGTTTATCAGACCATCGACACCTCGGAAATTCGCGGCTTAATAAATGATCCCGTTAATCGTATTTGAGTAAACACTTTCAGAAACCACCTTATTTCCATCAACCCAACGAGCTTCTAACCTCCCCACCCCGCCACAGCCCCGCTTTGGCGGGGTTTTTCGTTTTGCAGGCCAAGCGGCCTGTATTTATTGCTGAAAGGAGTTCACACCATGAAACGCTACCTGCTTGCCCTGCCCTTGCTGGCGCTGGGCGCCCCGGCCATGGCCAACACCGGCATCATCAATTTCGCCGGCAGCATCAAGGCCGGCACCTGCCCTATCGAAATCAAGGACCCGGCCGGCGGTACCAACGGCGAGGTCAAGATGGGCGAAGCCCTGGCGGGCAACTTTAGCCAGGCTGGCATTGAGGCTAACCACCGTGCCTTCACCATTGCCGTGGCTGACGCCTCCCAATGTGCAGGCTGGGACAGTAGCGGTGGCGCCACGAATGTCGCGAACGTGCGCTTTACCGGCATGCAAGGCGGTGCCGATAACGGCAAGTTGTTTGCAATCAAGGACGGTGCTAGCGCCGCCACAGGGCTGGCCCTAGGCCTGCGTGACAAGGACAAGAAACAAGTGGGCCACGGTGAGCTCTCCGGGGACTACCCGCTAAACAGCGGTGGCCCTAGCGACCTGACCTTCGAGGCCTTCTACAAATCCACTGCGGCAAGCGTAGTAGCCGGTGCCGCCGACGCTGATGTACAGCTTGAACTGGTCATCAACTGACCTGGTTTCCCACCCCTGCCGTTTTAAAAGGATGTTCCATGAAACACTACCTGCTGGCCTTCCCCCTGCTGGCCCTGAGTGCGTCGGCACTGGCCAACACGGCCGTCATCAGCTTTACCGGTAACGTGATCGCGGGCAGTTGCCCCATCACTATCAAGGACCCCGCCGGAGGCGCCTCTGGCACCATCGATATGGGCGAAGCCATGGCCGGCAACTTCGACCGGGTAGGCCTTGAGGTGAACCATCGCAACTTCGCTATCAAGGTGGACGACCCCGATACATGCCCCGGCTGGATCGACCCAGGCACCAACGTCGGTGCCGTTCGCTTCTTCGGCCTGGCAGGCGGTGCCGACAGCAACCAGCTGTTTGCCCTGAACGCCGGTGGCACACCTGCAACCGGTGTGGCCTTAGGTATCAAGGACGACGCCGGCACGTTGGTAGGCCATGGGGGCACTTCCAAGGATTACCCCCTTACCGGGGGCCAGGCCAACGAGCTGGGCTTCACGGCCTTCTATAAATCCACTGCCGCCACCGTGGTGGCCGGTGCCGCCGACGCCGACGTGTCAGTGGAATTGACCATCAATTGATTGCTTGCGGGCCGTGCAATGCGGCCCGCCTTTGAAGGTAGACCCATGGCTATTTGCATAATACCCGCGCTGCGCCGGACTGGTGTGGTGGCACTGGCGCTCGCCTGCCTGATACCCGCTGCCGCCCAGGCCGCGCTGACACTTGGCGCCACGCGGCTGGTAATAACCGATGACAAACGCAGCGCCTCGCTGGTGGTGAGAAACCCGGGCAAAGAGCCCTATGCCGCACAGGTGTGGGTGAATACGGAAACCGACGACACCACCACCGAGGTACCGCTGATTCCCGCACCTGCCTTGTTCAGGTTGGGGGCGGGTGAGGAACAGTTGGTAACGATCAACCGCCTGCCCAGCGATTTGCCCGCCGACCGTGAGTCGGTGTTCTACTTCAACCTGCAGGAGATCCCCCAAAAGAGCGAAGGCGCCGCAAATACGCTGCGTATTGCCTTGCGCACGCGCATCAAGGTGTTTTATCGCCCCAGCCAGTTCAAAGGGGACCCGACCCTGCGCCTCAAAGAGCTGCACTGGTACCGCACACGGGAACAAGGCCAGGACTACCTGATGGTCGATAACCCTACGCCCTTTCATTTTTCCTTCGTCACGCTGCGCGCGCAGAGCGCCGGAAAATCTCACCCGTTGACCGTGGCGCCAATGCTTGCCCCACTCTCCCGCCAGCGCTACCCGGTGAACATTGCGCTGGGCAGCGACGCCCGCCTGAGCGTGGCCGCCATCAACGATTACGGCGGCTTTACCGACCCTCTGGACCTGCCCCTGCCTGTGATGCCCTGACTGCGGTCGACGTTGGAGTAACCCCCATGACCCCCTGCAACCCGCGCCCAGCCCATGCCGCCTTGCGTGCAGCCTGGCTGGTGCCTTTGAGTACGCTAGCTGGCGCTGTACAGGCCAGCGACTTCGACCCAGGTTTCTTGCGCAACACGGCCGCTGCCAGCGCGCTGGCCCACCTGGATGAACAGGCCAGCATAGCGCCAGGCGAGTACCGTTTCGACGTGTCTGTCAACGACCAGGCGCTGGGCCAGCACGCCCTGAACCTGGAACCGGCCCCGCAAGGCCGTTGGCGTGTCTGCCTACCGCTGGCACTGCTTGAGCGAGCAGGTGTAAACCTGGCCGCGCTGGCTGAGCCACCGCAGGCCGACGCACGCTGCATTGACCTGGAAAACGCCCTCCCCGACAGCCAGGTGAACGTAGATACCCGCCACTTCAAAGTCACGGTGTCGGTCCCGCAGGCGGCGATCCACCGCCGCCTGAATGGCACCACCCAGCCTGAGGAGTGGGACCGCGGCATCAACGCCGCTTATGTCAACTACCAGGCCTCAGCACGACAAGGCCGTGGCCGGCGCGGCGGTAGTGACGGCAGCCGCGACCTGTACCTGAACGCTGGCCTCAACCTGGGTGACTGGCGCCTGCGCACAACCCACGCCTTGACCGACAGTGACCGGCTGGGCCGGGAGTGGCAACACTCCAATACCTACGCCCAGCGTGACTTGGCCCACTGGCGCGCCAACCTGACCGTCGGTGAAGTGTTCACGCAGGGGGATGGCTTTCGTAGTGTGCCCTTGCTGGGCGCGCAGGTGGCCTCGGACATGGACATGCTGCCAGATGTACTGCAGGCCTATTCCCCGATCATCCGCGGCGTAGCCCAAAGCCGTGCCAAGGTCGAGGTGCGCCGCGACGGTTACTTGCTGTACACCACCTATGTGTCGCCAGGCAGCTTTGTGCTGGATGACCTGTCGGTTAGCGGCAGCGGCGAACTGGAAGTCTCTGTGATCGAGGACGATGGCCAGGTTACCCGGTTCACCCAACCCTACTCGACCCTGGGCAATTTGCTACGCGAGGGGGTATGGCGGTACAGCGTAGCGGCAGGCCGCTATAACCCGGCCTATGCAGGCGCCAACCGACCACTGCTGGCGCAAGCCAACGTTGCTCGGGGGCTTGCAGGCAACTGGACCCTATACGGCGGAGGGCTGGGTGCCAGCTTCTATCAGGCTGGGCAGCTGGGCCTTTCGCGGGACTTTGGCGCCTGGGGCGCGCTGTCCATGGACGCCACCGCTGCCACTACCGACAGTGAAGGGGGTACACACCGAGGCATGAGTTACGCCGCACGCTACGGCAAAGCCTTTGGCACCGGTACGCAATTGCGTTTCGCCGGTTACCGTTACTCCACTGAAGGCTATCGGGATTTCGACGAGGCCGTCAATGAACAGGAACACCGGTGGCTACGCCATGGCTCACGCCGTAGCCGGCTTGAAGGTGCGCTATACCAGACCCTCGGGCCGCGTACCAACCTGAGCCTGTCCATGTCCCAGGAAGACTACTGGGGCTCGACCTACCAGCGCCGCCAAGTACAGGCCAACCTCAGCACCCTGTGGCAGGGCATCGGCGCCAACCTGTACGCCAGCCAAGCCTTCGATGAGCGTAACCGCCAGTATCGCCAATGGGGCTTGAGCCTGAGTATCCCACTGGGTAGCACCCGCTCGAGCGCAACGTTCAATGTGCAGCGCAGCGGCGAGCGGTTGAGCCAGAACGCTTCGCTGGCCGGTTATCACCCAGGCTCGCAACTGGGCTATCGCGCCACGGTTTCCCAAGACAGCCAGCGAAACCGTACCGGGGCGTTTTCCGCCAGCTGGCAGGCACCTGCAGCTAGCCTGGGTGCCGCCATAAGCCGCAGCAGCGACAGAACTTCACTGTCTGTCAATGCCAGCGGCTCCCTGGTGCTGCACCCCGAAGGCCTTATTGCGTCGCCGCAAGTCAGCGATACCTTTGCCATCGTGCAGGTCCCGGGCATCGAGAACGTGAGGGTGCACAATGGCAGCGGCCGTACCAATGCGTCGGGCTACACCGTGGCCAATTCGCTACGCCCCTATCGCACCAATACCATCAGCCTGGACACCAGTGACTTGGGCCCGGACGTGTTGATCGACAATGGCACGCAACAGGTGATCCCACGCCGAGGGGCAGTCGTGAAAACCACCTTCAGCGGCCGCCATGTTACCCGCTTGCTGTTGACCGCACGGCTGCCCACGGGCGAAAAACTGGCCTTCGGGACCGAATTGCTGGATCGGGACAGCCAATGGATAGCAACGATCGGCCAGGGCGGGCAAGCACTGCTGGAGGGTTCAGACCAAGCGCACACCCTTATGGCACGCTGGGGGGAGGATGGCCAAGAGCGCTGCGTGCTTAACATCGACCCTGCCCAGGCCACGCATCGCGAGGGCTATCACCTCCTCGACGCTGTCTGCACCCGCTGAACCTGCGTGCACCCTGCAGGGTGTCCATCGCTATACCCGTTTCTCTGAACAAGGCATTCTTCATGAAGCACCGTTTAGCAACCCTTGCCCCCGTGCTCGGGGCCCTTCTGGCATCACCCTACACCCTGGCCGGGGCCGGCGAAAATGGCTGCTACTGGGACGATGATTGGCCCGGTGCGGCCCAGGTAGTGTTCACTATCCCCCCCATTCTGCAGGTCGCCCGGGACGCACCGGTAGGTACCCTGATCGGTGGGCAAACCTTCAGCGCCGAAGGCATACCGGTCCCCTACAGCGTTTACCTCTGCGATAACAAAGGCGTCAATGGGCCAATGGTGCGGATTACCTACAACGCCCGTAACGCCGCCCCCTTGGCCATATTGGAAGGGGGTTTGCCACGGGTCCCGCTGCCGTTCCCGGAGGAAAAGATCATCCGTACCAACATTCCGGGGGTAGGGGCCAGCATCAAAATGGAACGCTGGATCGATGGCGACGGCACCGACTACAAATTTCTGCTACAAGGGCCAGAGGCCCGCGTGCCGTTTACGGCTACACGCCACCACTACAGCATGGGGATTACGCGAGTTCCGTCGCATGTCTTTCACGTATCACTCGTCAAAACCGGAGAGATACCTGCTGGCATGCACAGCTTTGACCCTAATCATCAAATCATTCGTGCAGACATCACCCAACCTTTGCCCGGCCTGGATACCGTGTTGAACCTCACGCTGTCGGGCAACCTGGTATCTTCAGGCTGTCACGCAGCGACTGACCCGGTTACCCCAAACCCGGTGGACTTGGGCGAATTCGACGTCAAGGACTTTGAACAAGCCAACTCAGGCAGCACCCCAATACGCTTCGAACTGAACCTGGTGGACTGCCAGCCCCCCTCACAAGGTACGGTACCTCGTGTGCATGTCCAGATGGACCCTGACAACGGCTCAACGACCCTTGACCCTGCCAATGGGCTTTTCAGCACCGGCAGTGGTAGCAGCGGCAGCGGCGTGGCCTTTCAATTGCTGAAACAGGACGCCATTGCTGCGATGCCGCTCAATGCCAAGGTGCCTATCATGACCTTGCCCACCGGCGACCTGAGGATGCCGTTCTACGTACGGCTGGTCAAGCATACGGGTGCGGTGATGCCGGGGGAGCCCAAAGGTGCCTTGAGGTTTGTTGTGACGTACGAATAAGCGGATGAACGAAGGTCTGGCGGCTGCGCATGCGGCGGCCGGGCGTTTGTTCGAAGGCGTAGGAAGGGTGTAGCGCTCACGAAGGGGATGTACGGCGGGTAGGTAGGGTGGCAGCCCCACCAGCCACACCCCGGCACACGATGTTCCCGCCATGGCTGCTCCCTTCCGGGCCTGACCAGGTTAACGGGTAATCATTGCGAGGGGACCGATAGGGCCACCATAACGCACGCTCGGCCGGGTTGCCCGGTGAGCGGGGGCCATTGTACAGGCTTGTTGGCAGGGTACAACCCAGTAATAAAAAAAAGTTAAGCGTTAAGAAAGTAGGGAATTCTTCGACTAAATCCGCCTGCCCCCTGCAGCCTTTACTAAATAGACCCTGTCAACTGCCAGCCGGGCTTCTCCAAATCATAGACGGTTCTCTGTAGGACACGTGTACATCACTGCACTAAGGCACTGTGTGGATGCTCAAGATTGTTGCACCCAGTTCGGCTGGAAAAGTAGCGCGACCTAGGCTCTGTGCGAAATTGATCGATACCATTTCAACTAGCACCTACACACACAATCAGTAGAGTTCACGTCCATCAAGGGGGAGCTTCTCTGATGGCGAAACGCTACGAAATTGCAGATGGATCATGGGCGTTGATCGAAGATCTTTTCTCTGCGCCGCGATATAGCCGGCGCCCTCGGGCTGACGATCGCCTGATGCTCAACGGCATCCTCTGGGTGCTCTGTTCGGGCGCTGCCTGGCGGGATATGCCCGAGCGTTTTGGTCCTTGGTCAACGGTCTATCAACGCTTTCGTGACTGGCGAAACTCAGGCACCTTTGACCAGGTGCTCAAACGCCTGCATATGCGGCTCAATGAACAGGGGCTGATTGACGTGCAGACGTGGATGATTGACTCC
>Ga0268349_1000118_pt1 | contig 15558 bp, 19 predicted proteins | sample G5R2_MAIN_18SEP2_FD_190164 | JGI IMG/M metagenome (GOLD analysis project Ga0268349, IMG submission 190164) | Phyllosphere microbial comminities from switchgrass, GLBRC, Michigan, United States - G5R2_MAIN_18SEP2017_LD1 | ecosystem: Host-associated > Plants > Phyllosphere > Phylloplane/Leaf...
CCGGCGCGGTGCCGGTAGGCGATGGCCGTGCAAACCTGGTGCCGCTCGCGCAGGCCGGCATGAAGATCCAGCTGACTCTATCCGGGACTGGGCGCAGCCAGGTCACGCTGTTCGATCAAGGCCAGGTCCAGATTTTGCAGGCGGCGGTTGCGGGCCTCAGCCCAAAGATGCCCTATGTCCTTGGATTATCCTCCCACGCTGACGGCAGCGGCGTGATCCAGCCTCTGGCGAAGTTCATGACCAATCCGGCGGGCGGCGCGATAGTAAACACGCTCGGACCGCTCCGCCAGATCGTCAGCGACGCGAAAGGCGACATGCGCCGTTACCTCGTCATTGCTCCGGGCGACCCGATGATGCCGGGCGCTGTCGTTCAGGTGCAAAAATGAGGATTCCGGTGAAACCTGCGCCCCGCTGTCCGTGTCCGGTATATTCGGCATGACGCTGGGCTAGGTCGACACGACGTCTCGAGAGTGTCGGAAAGCACTTGTTTGTCGCACAATGGTGATTACGACTGGGTTTTCTACATATCGGGCCGCTGAATGCCGACAATGGGAAGGAAAGCGGACTGGCTGCTTTAGAGAGGGCAGGTGCGCTCCACTACCTGGTGCACTTCCATTTCGTCGCAGCAGGATGCCTTTACGCCTAGCTCATTACAGGCCCCGATCCGGCGCCGCATCGGCCTTCCGTGCCTGCCCGCCTGATAGTGCTGGGGGTCGCCGTCGTGATCCACTCGATCATGTCGCAGCTGCTCTACGCCGGGCTGTTCGTCGCCATATCCGTGCCGGTTGAACAGTTTCGCCGCGGTGCGGAGCTGATGTCAGTACATGGCGCCCAACTCGCCGGAATGGGTCTGCGATGCGGCATGTTCTGGGTCAAAATCGAAGCCCGGCTTAAGCGAGACCGGTAGGACGAAGCGTTTGCTGCGTGCCGGCTGGTCAGCTTTCTCCAAACAACTCACGTTGCGCCTTGTCCAATTCCTCTGCGTAGCGGCGTCGCGCATAGCTCTCGGAGAGGATGCCGAGAACTGCCCCGTCGCTTCCAACTACCGCCAGTTCGTCCGCACCTTCGGTATCGAACGTAGTCATGACGCTTCTGATGTCTGAATCCGGCGTAAGGGCGAGACCCGTGTGGATCGCCAGCGACCCGATCGGTGCCTTCTGATCGACCTCTTCGGCAAATGCACTGGCAGTCTGTACGATACCGCCATAATTTTCGTGGTCATCGACTAGTAGGACCCGACTTGTGGAACCAAGCGGAAACGCCCGACGAAACTCGGCGATCGTCGTGTTGCACGGCGTAGCCCTTTCGACACGTCGCATCATCTTGCCCGCTGTAAGCGTTCTGACCCAGCCGACATCGCGGGCGCTTTTGATGGTTTCGCCCCGGAGATGCAGGCGCCACGTAGAAAAGGAATAGCCGAACAGCTCGCGGACGATGGTGGACGAGACCAGCGATGCTGCAATGGCCGCGCCGGCAAGGGAGAAGTCGTGGGTCGCCTCAAGGACTAGCATCGCCATCGTCATCGGCCCGCCAACTACGGCGACCGCTAATGCGGCCATCCCCACCAGGGCCGCATTGTGCGGGTCGATCACAGGCGATCCGACAATCCATTCGAGTGAACCAGCAAACAGGTGACCCAGCAGGCTGCCCAAGAACAAGGATGCGAAGAACAGGCCACCGCGGAAGCCAAAGCCAAGTGAGATGATGGAGGCCGCGCACTTGACGACGAAGATGGCGGCGAGGAAGCGCAGCGATACCTCGGCTTCAAGATTGAGGTGGAGGGCGCCGTGACCAGCAGAGAGAATTTGCGGCGTGAGCATCGCCAGAGGGATGAGCAGAAGACCGCCCAATATCGGCCGGCAAATCGAGGGTATCGGCAGTTTGCGTGTAGCTGCTTCCATCTCCGCAACAGCCCGCATCAGCAGTATACCAGCGCCAGCGGCACAGGCCCCAAGACCGGCGTAGAGAAGGTAGTGGAACGTCTCGATCTGTTCGCCTGCATTAGCCGCAACCAGATACGGTTGAGCACCAAACGCCTGCGCCACAAGGACACTCGCCAGGCACGCCGCAGCGACAGGTGCCAGCGCTGATATCGTATAGGCCCCGATTACGATCTCAAAGGCATAGAAGGCCCCAGCTAATGGAGCCCCGAATGCACCTGCGATGGCGGCGCCCGTTCCGGCGCCGACCAAGATGCGCAGATCGGACCTGCGTAACGCAAACCAGTTGCCGCTGAGCGAGGCGACGAGCCCTCCCAACTGCGCATACGCCGCCTCAAGCCCCACAGACGCACCGAAGCCGTTGGAAAGGATCGTTTGCCCGGAGATAACGAGGCTGTCGGACCATGACATGCGACCACCATGAAGGGCGTTCGCCTCTACAGCGTCGACCATCCGGCGCCGGCGAGCATGAGTAACCCAAGAGAAGAGTGCGAGGACGGCTCCACCAGCCGGCAGGGCAAGTAGAGCAAGGTAAGGGATCGTCGTGGCCGCACTCAGCCTTTCATCCGGCGACAAGGCATAAAGCAGATGCTGCATCGCCTGTGCGAGCGTACCCTGGACGACACTGAGCAATCCGGCTGCACTGCCGATCATGATGGCCAGCACGATGAGTGCAGCTTCGCTGGATCGAAAAGCTTTACGGAGCCACGATGGCGCCACCCGACCAGATCCAGGTGGACTAGCTGCGCTATCGATCAGTGGCGCTGAAGCCATGTCAGTCGGCGTCCTGCATCAAGGTTGCAAACAGGGCTGCGGCGAGAACGGCGCTCGAAAGCCACATCACAATCGACAGCGTCCAAGACGTCGCCAGTCCAGCTGCCGTGATTGTTGCAAGCAGTAGGACGATGAGAACGGGCATGGCTGCCCGCGAGTGGAAAAAACGCATGAAGCCGCCTACGCCTGCTACATCTGCGGTGCCACAACCTTCCGAGCCGCCCGGTACGCTTCCTCGCCACGGACGCCATTCAGTATCTTCGAACGCCTGCGGCTTGGCCATGCTGCCCATCAACAGTACCCGGCGATCAGTGCAGTGGCCAAGTCCACATCACTAGAGGCGTACCAACCAAGACCACCAGAACCGATAGTGGTGCGCCCAGCCGGGCGTAATCGCTGAAGCGGTAGCCCCCAGGACCAAAAACCAAGGTGTTACACTGATGCCCAATCGGCGTCAGGAAATCGCATCCTGCCCCGATAGCGGTCCCGATGAGGAAGGCTTCGGGGCGATATCCGAGGTCATGCGCGAACACCGCCGCGATTGGCGCCATCACCAAGACCGTCGCGGCATTGTTGAGAAACGGCGTCACAGCCATCGCCGCTACGAGGATCAGGGCGACCGCGCCCCATGGCGGCAAGGAGGCCGCCAGATGGGCAAGCGAGGTCGCGAGTACATCCGACGCGCCGGTGGTGCGCAGGGTTTCACTGACCGGAATGAGCGCGCCCAGCATGATGAGAATTGGCCATTCGACGCCATCATAGGCATCTCGCAGCGGTAGCGCTCCGGTCGCCATCATTAGACCGGCAGCGGCGAAGAAGGCGACGGCCACAGGCACATAGCCGGTCGCGGTTACGGTCATCGCCACCGCGAGGATGATAAGTGGTAGGAAGCGACGCTTCGAACTTCCCAGACGCAGGGCACGCTCTGCCAGCGGCAGCGTACCGAGGTCACGCATGCGTTCCGGCAAGAGTGTGAGGGGTCCTTGAAGAACAATGACATCGCCGGCGCGCAAGACGGTCTCGCTGAGCTGCTTGGTCAGCCGTTTGCCGGCGCGCGATACCGCGATGAGATTGACGCCATAGCGTTGCTGAAGCCGCAGTCGTCCAGCGGACTGGCGGACCAACACGGAGCCGGTGGTGATGACCGCCTCAATGACGCCAACCTCATCATCTTCGCTGCCTTCCGGTAGGTCACGATGCTGTCCGGCAAGTGCTAGGTGGTCACCCGCAATGACACGCTCAAGCGTATCCGGGTCACCGCCCAAGATCAGCGTGTCGCCGGCAGCCAGAAGGAACTCGGCCGTAATGCTCGTGCGCACATCGTCACGGACAACATTGGCGATCGTCACCTCATTATCATGACGGTCGATGAAGGACTCAACCGTTTCGCCGACAGCGGGCGATCCGTCTTGGATGGTCGCCTCAGTGACATAGTCCGTGATGTTTAGAGCTTCGCCCATGGTCGGCGCTGCGCGGCGTTCCCTGGGCAGGAGGCGGTAGCCGAAACGCAGGAAAATGAGGCCGACCACAAGCAGGCCCAGCCCCGTTGGCAGATAATCGAACATGCCGAACGGCTCACCGGTCATCTGCTCTCGTACTCTGCTGACAATAATATTCGGCGACGTACCAACGAGGGTCATCAACCCGCCAAGGAGCGAAGCGAACGACATCGGCATCAGGAACACCGAGGGGCTAGTGTCCGATTTCTTCGCCGTCTGCACGGCTGCCGGCATCAGCATAGCCAAGGCACCGACGTTCTTTACGAGCCCGGACGATACCCCGACTGCCGTAGTCAGCACCACGAGTTGCGACCGGACGCGTGTCACGCGCCGCGCCAGTATCCCGAGCGCGCTCTCGATTAGGCCGGAACGCTGCATTGCCGATGAGATCACCAGCGCCGATCCAACGATGATAACGATGTCATCGGAAAAGCCAGTAAATGCCGCTTTGGGCTTCACCAATCCCAGCGACAGCCCGGCAAGCAGGGCGATGATGGCCGTGACATCATAGCGAAATCGGCCCCAAAGAAAGAGGCCCATCATGCCAATCAGCAGGCCAATCGACATAAGTTGCGGCGTGGTCATGCAAGCAGAATCCGTAAAATGGCGATAGTCACGCCGGTTATTGCAGCCAAATCCCGACGAGTGCCGCCAAGACGGCAATCGCTAGGAAGCCGTTCACAGAGATCAGCAACCAAGCCGGCAGTCGCTGAGTGTCGGGCCGCGGTGGGGCGATAGGAATCATTTCACGCCAGACCGCTGCAACGAAGCAGAAGCCGCTGAACAGGATCAGGACGGTTGCGGTCGCACCGGCAAGCCAGCCGGGCACGATGTTCTCAAGCAATGCGCGGGCGCCAATTCCTGCGGCTAGAGCGGCAAGCCCGGTACGGACCCAGGCTGCGTAGGTGCGCTCCGCTGCCATGACTGTTCGATCGGCAGCAAGCTCCGTGCGCCGATCGGCGCTATCTGCTTGCTGCTTGGCGCTATGCTCCAACCGGTCCGCACCGTGAACGAATGGGCCGTTGAAATCACGGGTCAATGACAGTCGTTCGTTGGCCATGGATGATCAACGATACCCACACGCTTTCAGCACATCGAATGTTAAAAAGGATCATGCCGAATAAGTTATCGAGGTTAGCAGATCCCCCGCCTTCACAGGTGTCAAAACCGGCTGGTTGCGGCACGAAACCTTTCTCGAAAACGATCCAGACCGTGCGAAAACTCCAACCCCGAATGTAGCGTACTAATATAGCTGCGTGTCGGTTGCCAGGTGATTGGCTATCTTGCGTCGCAGCCATATCTGGCGACGTTATGTTTCGAGCATCACGTCTGTATCGGGGGCGGCGGTGAGTTTTCGCACGGTCTGGATCGAATTTCGGGAATGTCCGGGTTGGGCAGGAAAGCGGAACGGCGGCTTTCGGGAAGGTGCTGGCGATGGCCGACATTCTGTGGCGCTGCCTCCTTTTACAGGAGTATCTATCGTTACATTCACACGCTCGGCGGTCTGCTACGATCGAACTCCATTTTGAAGATTCCGTCAGACCTCAAAACATAGGTGCAATGATGCCAATCTTCCTGACTCTCTTTAAGCATGTCACGCCTTAGGGCGGATAGAGCATCATTGACGGATCGGTTCATGGTTCTCTCACCTTCCACCCCCTCAACAAGCTTACCGTTGCACACGACATCGTAGCGCCTCTGTATCCAGTCGTCATGAACTTCTGCCACGATCCATACTTCGGATACAGAAGTCGCTAGCATTGGAGCAATTGCGAGGGCGATGCTCTCCAGCTGACGGCTACTTTCCATTTCTGCATTTACCTCCGATGCCAGATTATATCAGCGTAATCGCTTTTGCGATCCATTTTACCGCGCTTGCCCATTGGCCGTAACTAGACAGCTTTACCAATCCCGAGCGCCCCGATTGCAACTCATGTCTGGAAAGTTCCCCATAATCCCACTGAACGAATGACTACTACCGGGACTCCGAATTACTAACCCGAGCGTCCGGGTGTGGGCGTGAACGGCCCTGCCGTTTTTAAGCGCCGACTAGCCCCGCCAGTGTCGGAAAACACATGCTTTCGGACAGGGTGCGCTCCGGCCTTGGGTCGTGGCGCCAACAGGATGGCAGAGTGTGCGACAAACCCTGTCGCTTTGGTCAGCTGTACGGAAACCCGAATCTGGGGGTTTGCTGACACCCGATCGCGTTAGCGTACATCTGGGTCCGTTCTATGTGCAGACCCCTCTTCAAAGCTGCGCGTCACCGCTCCCCGAACGGGTGCTTGCCGTACTGGCGCATGAGAAGGTCGATTGCCTCGCCCATCAAGGCCTGAAGGGTAGTTCCGTTCTCGGCCGCCAGCACATTTAAGCCTCGGCTAACTTCCGGACTAAAGTATGCGCTGACAGCCTTCTTGCCCTGCCGCGCCGCCGATCGCACCGACGCCGAGCCCTCAATGGCTGGGGTCGAGACGCTCGGCTCCACCTTCGCGCGTTCTGCACGCTGCTGCCTCATGGCGCCAAATTTGCTCATGTCAGCCTCGCTTCTTTCTGCCCTGCTTACTTGTGGGCAAGTTCACACGTTCGCTTGTCCACGTCCATAGCGCGGCGATCTCCTCCGCCGCCTTACCGTCAGGCTCCGCCTCTATCGCGGTTTTCCCTTGCGCCGTGCTGTGGTGATAGATCGCGCGCATCGTGAGCATGACGGGCGCGACCGGCACACCCATACCCTCAACGCCTTCGCTGCCCTCAATCAGCTCCCGCGCGTCTCTGTAAGTAGTTGGCGCGCGCTGAGGACCGCCCATGAAGAGCACGAAGGCCGGCTTGCCTGCTGCCTTCACCAGCTCGGCCGTCGTTTCAACGGCTGACAAGTCGAACGCTTGGGGACGACAAGGAATAAGGATCAGGTCCGCAGCCTTGCACGCCTCGCGCGCCATGATGTCCGCGTGTGGGGGCGTATCGATAATGACTAGGTCCGCGCCTAGATCGGCTGCTTGCTGCACCTTGCGCGGAAGGAGGGTGGGGGAGGCACAATCTACGACCTCAGGGTCCGCGCCGCCTCGCCAGTGGTTCCATTGGCTAGCGGTCGCTTGCGGGTCCGCGTCGAGGATCAGCGCGGAGAGGCCCGCACTGGTGGCGGCACCGGCAAGGTGGATGGCAAGCGTGGTCTTACCCGCTCCGCCCTTCTGGCTGATGATAGATATGGTCTTCATGTAGCCCCTGCACGTGTTCGCGTGTGAACATGATGGATAGCACACAAGTGAGCAAGATAACAATCTCACTTGTGAACTGATAGCCTTCGTGGCCTGTAGCAGCGTGGTTGGGTGGTCGTAAGCTGCACCCGAGGTTCGCGGCATAAGGGAGCATACGTGACAGGAATATCAGGGGGGTCAGGATCAGGCGGCTGGACGTGGGTGCAGGGCTTCGGAACGGCCTTTGCGGGCGTGCTTGCCTACCTTGGCGCGCGTTTTGGCGCGCAGGCCGGGAAGGAGAACGCAGACAAGGCCATCTTCGTCCAGATCGTCACCAGCGAGCGCGCGGTATGGCGAGAAGCAATGCGAGGGCTGGTTGTAGAGTTAACGGCCGAGGTGCGGCGTGGTGCAGTTAGCCCTGCCAAGCCGGTGAATTGGCGAAAGGTACATGCCGCGCGCGCTGGTATCGTACTCCGCCTAAACCCGGCCTGCCGCGACGTAGGGACTGAGGACAAACATGCCCTGGATCGCGCGCTCTTCCGCGCAGTCGAGGAGCTAGTGAGTGCGCGGCATACTCCAAAGCCCGATTGGCTCAAAAAGGCGGATACGGTCGAGAAAGCAGCCCAACGGCTCATCAAGAAGGAATGGGACAAGTCGAAGAAGGAGGCTCGCACAGGCAGGCTTGAAGAATGAGGCTGTGAGGGCCGCAGGATAGCAACTGTCGACTGTCGCAAATGTTCTAAGTTTCGCAACAGAGCCCTTAGAGCTCGTGTTCTCTCATGTGCTGATGTCGCAAAAGTCGGTTGCAAAATACTTTTATTACGATACAATTTTGCAACATGCTGATTGGCTATGCTCGTGTGTCCACCGATGACCAAGATCTCCGGCTGCAACGCGCCGCGTTGAAGGAGGCCGGATGCAAGCGGACGTTCGAGGAGAAGATCTCGGGCGCGAAGCGTGACCGGCCCGAGCTGGCCAAGATGATCGAGCAGCTGCGCGACGACGACACGGTGGTAGTGACGCGGCTCGACCGACTGGCGCGCTCGACGCGCGACCTGCTGGACATCGCCGAGAAGCTGAAGGAGGCTGGTTCCGGCCTGCGCTCGCTGGCCGAGCCCTGGGCCGACACGACCTCGCCAGCTGGTCGCATGGTGCTGACCGTGTTCGCCGGCATCGCTGAGTTCGAGCGTGAGCTGATCCACCAGCGCACCAGCAGCGGACGAGTGGCGGCTAAGGCGAGGGGAGTCCGCTTTGGCCGTCCGCCAAAGCTCACCCCCGATCAGATCACGCTCGGCGAACGATTGATAAGCGAAGGCACATCGGTGCGCGAAGCCGCCAAGCTGCTCAAATGCCACCATGCCACACTCTACCGGGCGCTGACCGCAGCGACGGTGGCTTTATAATGCGGTGGACTGCGCAGCCTGACACTTCGGCAGGGAAGGCCTGATGCCTATCCGGCCCGAGCACGTGTTCTTGTACCCGATCGACTGGGTGCAGCTATCACACCAGGTACGCTTCGTGCGGGCGGGGGGACACTGCGAGCATTGTGGACGTCCCCACAGGCAGAAGGTCTTCCACCTAGGCGACGGACGGTGGTGGGATCGGAACCGGCAATGCTGGCGCAATGGCCGGGGCCGGCGCGTGCGACGGCCTACGGAAAACATTCTGGTACAAGGCCGGTGGACACCGGTGGTCCTGGCCTGTGCGCACCTTAACCATGATCCGAGCGACAGTGCGCTTCACCAGCTCGCAGCGCTCTGCCAACGCTGCCACATGCTCCACGATGGCCCGGAGCATCGACGCCGGCGCTGGATGAACGCGCACTATCGGCGTGCGCTGGGTGATCTGTTCTACGGTCCATACCCCAAGCTGGGAGGCGACTGGATTACGCCCACCCCGCTCAGCATGCTCGACGATCACCGCAGTGGAACGTCTTCCCGTTGACACTCGTTTCACTTATTGCGTTTACAACTCGCAGTCACTAGATGGCTTCCGCCCTGGGAGATGAAACATGGCCGCCGTGGCCTTCAATATCGACGAGGCCTACGAGCCTACTGCACACGAGATCGAGGCGGCCGGTAACGCCGCGCGTGCACTGTCGAGGGTAGATTCCAGCCGCCCTATTCACCTGACTGTAGAAGGGGCAGGTGAGGACGTTATCAGCCTGCCGTCTGGTGTGTTCAACAGCATCGTCAAGATGCTAGTTGAGATCGGCAACGGTCATGCCGTCACTGTCGTGCCGGTACAGGCAGAGCTTACAACTAGCCAAGCAGCCGACCTGCTCAACATGTCGCGTCCACACCTCATTAAGCTCTTAGAACGCGGTGATCTGCCGTTCCGGATGGTCGGCACGCATCGTAAGCTGCTCGGACGCGACGTGCTGACCTACCGCAGCCGCATGGATGCGGCCCGGCATGAGGCCCTGCAGGAAATGGCGGATCTGGATCAGGAAGCTGGCCTCTTCGACGATCACACGCCTCTCGATCGTCCCTGATGCTGGTCGGCCGCTACACCGTCCTGCTCGATGCCAACGTCATGCACCCCTCCATCGTGCGGGGTGCGCTTTTGTGGTTCGCCGCCAGCCGGCTGTTCCGGCCGCTCTGGAGCGAGGCCATCCTGGCCGAGTGGGAGGAAAGCTTAAGGCGACGGTTTGCCGATCTGGCAGCTGACCATTTCCAACGCCAGCGGACCTACATGGACAGCTTCGGAGAGGCGCTGGTGGAAGGCTACGAACCGCTGATGCCTGCCCTGACACTGCCTGATCCCAAGGACGTCCATGTTCTTGCCGCAGCGATTCACGGCAGAGCCGACGCGATTGTCACGTACAACCTCAAGGATTTTCCGGTCGAAGCAGCCGCCCGCCACGGTATCGAGGTGAAGCATCCCGACGACTTCATCGTTAATGTCATCGACCTCGATACGGCCAAGGCGCTGACCGCAATCGGAAACCAACGCCGTCAGTTTCACAATCCCGCTGTCACCGCCGAAGATTACCTCGACCGCTTTCGGAAAAGCGATTTGGTCCAAGCAAGCCACCGACTGCAACCCCTTGTCGAGCTATTCTGAATGAGGGTTCTGACACCAGTAAGCGCTTGAAAGGCGGCGACCTATCTCAAGCGTCAGAACCGTTCGGTTTTGACACCTCAGGTTCCAAGACTGCGATAGTGCTTGGAGGAATCGGGAACATCGCTAGTCAGGTTGCTGATGAGCGGCGAACCAGTCGCAATGACGCGTAAGAGGGCGGTTTCCGCATTTTGGCCCCCTGGACACGCATATCTTGATACCGTGCTGTATCAGCCATTCGTGCGCGTGCCGTTTAAATCGAGGCGCGTTCTGCGTTGGCTGACGCGAAATCTTGAATTTTGCATCACCGCCTTTGTTTCCACGGGCTAAAACTCCGTGATAGGCAGCATGGGATTAAAGGGGGAAGCTCTTGAAAAGCCTACGTGTCGAACTTGAGCACTGCTACGGGATTCGAAATCTCAAAGCCGATATCAGCTTTGAGAAATGCCCCGCTGTCGCGATTTACGCGCCAAACGGAGCCATGAAGTCTTCGTTCGCCCAGACGTTTCAGGACATCGCCGAGGACACGCCTTCCAAGGATCGGATCTTCCCGGCACGGGTATCAACGCGGAAGGTCACAGATGACCAAGGAGCGGCCCTCCAACCTGTGTCGGTCCTAGTCGTTCGGCCTTATGATGAGGTCCTGGGACATACCGCAAAGACGTCCACACTTCTAGTGAATGCCGCACTACGAAAAGAGTATGAGCAGCTTCACCTCGAAATAGATAAGTCTCGGCATGCCCTAGTTACGGCGCTGAAACAGCAATCCGGCTCAAAGAAGGATATTGAGCAAGAACTAGCTTCTACGTTCACGGCTTCTGGCGATCTGTTTACGGCACTAAGTCGCATATATGACGAGGTTTTGGCTCAAAAATCGGCTCCGTTCTTCGATGTCAAATATGATCTAATATTTGACGATAAGGTTCAGGCACTTCTTGGCACCAAAGACTTTAAGACTGTAATTGAAGATTATATGAAGCGGTACAATGAGTTATTGTCCGCATCTACGTACTTCAAAAAAGGTACTTTTACTTACTACAACGCCTCTATTGTTGCTAAGACATTAATTGATAATGGCTTTTTCAAAGCCAATCATTCCATCAGCCTTAATGCGGGCGAGTCCGTCACTATATGCGATGAAAAGGGCTTAGAAGACGTAATTGCTAAAGAAAAAGAGGGGATCTCACACGATCCCGCTCTTCGCAAAAAGTTTACTGACCTCGAAAAGCTATTGTACAAGAACACTACGGTCCGTGATTTTAACGAATACCTCTCTGAGCGGGAGGATATACTTCCTTCTCTTTCTAACATGGCTCAGTTTAAAGAAGAGGTATGGAAGGGATACCTAGCAACTCACGTAGGTCTATTCACTGAATTGGTCGAAAAGTATCGTGACGCGGAAAAGAGAAAGTCTGAGATTGAGGATCAGGCCAGCAAGGAAAGAACCGACTGGGAAGAGGTCATTGATATTTTCAATACCCGCTTCTTCGTACCCTTCAAGCTAGAGGCGAAAAACCGGACGTCGGTCATGCTTGGTCAGGAGCCAATCTTAAAGCTCGGTTTTACGTTCGAAGACAACGGTGAGCAAGCTCAGGTGGATCGTGAGTCACTTCTCCAGGCATTAAGCACTGGAGAAAAGAAAGCTCTTTATGTCCTAAACATCATATTTGATGTGCGAGCGCGCCACAAAGCAGGCCAGACTACCTTGATGGTAGTAGATGATATTGCGGACTCTTTCGATTATCGAAACAAGTATGCCATTATACAGTACCTTAAAGATATATCTGAATACGATAATTTTTTCCAAATCATATTAACGCACAACTTTGACTTCTTTAGAACAATTCAAAGCCGCTTTGTGACCTATAAAAATTGCTTTATGGTTTCAAAGGACTCCTCAGGCGTCTCGCTTGTGCCCGCAGCGGGCATAAAGAACATTTTTGTAAATGACTGGAAACCAAATTTTGCATCAGACGCACTGAAGCGGATAGCTTCCATTCCATTCATGCGGAATCTTGTTGAGTTCACCAAAGGTGAAGACGACCCATACTTTAAGCTTTTGACTTCACTTCTTCATATTCGCCCGGATTCTGATACGATAACCGAGCAGGATTTGTATGATGTCTATAACAGCCTGTTTGGTACTGCTGAGACTCCGTCAGATGGAGGACAGGGTAAGGTTCTAGATTTGATCGAAACCGAGTGCGCCTCCTGCCTTGCCGCACCGGCGGGTGTTAACTTTGAGAACAAAATCGTCTTGTCCATCGCGGTTCGTTTGAAAGCTGAACGGATCATGATTGATAGAATCAACGATCCTGATTTTTTAAACGCAATAAAGGGAAGTCAAACCTCTGTTCTTCTTAGAAAGTTCAAAAAGAAATTTCCCGATAAAATCGCAGATGCAATCATCCTCGATCGGGTGTCTCTTATGACGCCAGAGAATATCCATCTTAACTCATTTATGTATGAGCCTATACTCGACATGTCAGATGAGCACCTCCGCCAGCTTTACGCTGATCTTACAAAGATATCCTGATGCTGCCGTCATCACGCTAACCCCCTTGGGCTAGCTCAAACCGTTATATCCGCTATGCTGGATGTATGGATAACGATTCGGCTATCAGCGCGTTGAACGCGCTTGCGCAAAGCACTCGCCTTAATACCTTCCGCCTGCTGGTGCGGCACGAACCGAACGGTTTGGCCGCGGGCGATATCGCTCGGCAACTCGACGTGCCGCAAAATACCATGTCCGCGCACCTCGGCATTCTCGCCCGGGCCGGCATCGTGCGTTCCGAACGGCGAAGCCGATCGATCATCTACCGCGCCGATCTGGACGGGCTGCGCGCACTGACCCTGTTCCTCGTCAAAGACTGCTGCGCCGGCTCACCCGAACTATGTGCGCCACTCCTGGCCGAACTCACCCCATGCTGCTGAAAGGACGTCCCGTGGCCGTCGATATCGTGATCTATCACAACCCCGAGTGCGGCACGTCGCGCAACACGCTGGCGATGATCCGCAATGCCGGCATTGAGCCGCACGTCATCGAATATCTGAAAACCCCACCCTCGCGCGCGCTGCTGATCGAACTGATCGACCGCGCCGGGATCACGCCCCGCGATCTGCTGCGCGAGAAGGGCACGCCCTATGCTGAGCTGGGCCTTCGTGACACCACGCTGTCAGACGACGCGCTGGTGGACGCGATGATGGCGCATCCGGTCCTCATCAACCGACCGCTCGTCGTCTCGCCGCTCGGCGTGAAGCTGTGCCGACCGTCCGAAGCGGTCCTTGATCTGCTGCCCGGGCCGCAACAGGAGGCGTTTGCCAAGGAAGACGGCCAACAGGTCGTAGACGCTTCGGGTCAGCGCATCGCCTGATGCTGCTCGCGCTCGCTATCTTCGTCGTCACGATCGCGCTCGTCATCTGGCAGCCCAAGGGCCTGGGCATCGGCTGGAGCGCGCTAGGCGGCGCGGCCGTCGCGCTGCTCGTCGGGGTCGTTTCGCTCTCTGACGTGCCTGTGGTGTGGGGCATCGTCTGGAACGCGACCGCGACGTTCGTCGCGATCATCATCGTCAGCCTGTTGCTCGATGAAGCCGGGTTCTTCGAATGGGCGGCGCTCCACGTCGCACGCTGGGGCGGGGGGCATGGTCGCCGCCTGTTCGTGCTAATCGTGCTGCTCGGCGCGGCGGTGTCGGCGCTGTTCGCCAATGATGGCGCCGCGCTGATCCTGACGCCGATCGTTATCGCGATGCTGCGTGCCCTGGGATACAAGGACAAGGCGACGCTGGCGTTCGTGATGGCGGCGGGATTCATCGCTGATACCGCCAGTCTGCCGCTGATCGTCTCCAACCTCGTCAACATCGTGTCGGCCGACTTCTTCCGGATCGGCTTTGCCGATTACGCCTCGGTGATGGTGCCGGTCGATCTGGCGTCGATCGCCGCGACACTGGTTGCGCTGCTGCTGTTCTTCCGGCGCGACATACCGGCAAGCTACGATGTGGCGCAGCTCCGCACGCCCGGTGATGCGATCCGCGACCGTGCCACGTTCAAGGCGGGCTGGGTCGTTCTTGCTCTACTGCTTGCCGGCTTCTTTCTGCTCGAACCCCTCGGCGTGCCGGTCAGCGCCGTGGCCGCTGCCGGCGCAGTCCTCCTGCTCATCATCGCCGCGCGCGGTCACGTCATCCAGACGCGCAAGGTGCTGGCCGGCGCGCCGTGGCAGGTCGTGATCTTCTCGCTCGGCATGTACCTGGTCGTCTATGGCCTCCGCAATGCGGGCCTGACTGACCACCTTGCCAGCCTGCTCGATCGTACCGCGCAAGGCGGTGTGTGGGGTGCAGCGTTCGGGACCGGGATCATCGCCGCGCTGCTCTCGTCGGTGATGAACAACATGCCGACCGTGCTAGTAGGCGCGCTGTCGATCGACGCGACGCACGCCACGGGCGCGATCAAGGAAGCGATGATCTACGCCAACGTAATCGGGTGCGACCTCGGACCGAAGATCACGCCGATCGGTTCGCTCGCGACACTGCTCTGGCTGCATGTCCTCGGGCAAAAGGGCATCCGGATTGGCTGGGGCTATTACTTCAAGGTTGGTGCGACACTAACGATCCCGGTGCTGCTGGTAACGCTCGCGGCACTCGCGATCAGGATCAGCATGGTATGACGGCACTCGTCTATCTTGCCGCGTCGCTTGCGGAAATCGCAGGGTGCTTTGCCTTTTGGGCATGGTTGCGGCTGGACAAATCGCCTCTGTGGCTGGCTCCGGGCGTGGTCTCACTTATGCTGTTCGCCTGGCTACTGACACGCGTGGATAGCGACGCAGCGGGGAGGGCCTATGCTGCCTATGGCGGCGTCTACATCTGCGCATCGCTGATCTGGCTCTGGGCTGTCGAAGGGGTAAGGCCCGATCGCTGGGACGCGGGTGGAGCTGCACTTTGCCTGATCGGCACCTGTATCATTCTGCTTGGCCCAAGGACCGCCTGATGCCGCTCCGCACTCTCTCCGATCCTGATAATCTGCCCGCGCTTGATCGGCGCTATGCGCTCGATCGTCCTGCCCTTGGGCTGGGCGCTGGTGATCCACCTCCGCGCATACTGT
>Ga0268349_1000119_pt1 | contig 15523 bp, 14 predicted proteins | sample G5R2_MAIN_18SEP2_FD_190164 | JGI IMG/M metagenome (GOLD analysis project Ga0268349, IMG submission 190164) | Phyllosphere microbial comminities from switchgrass, GLBRC, Michigan, United States - G5R2_MAIN_18SEP2017_LD1 | ecosystem: Host-associated > Plants > Phyllosphere > Phylloplane/Leaf...
CCATGGGCGGCCTTACGCCTTACCTGCAATGGCGTGCCTGGCCACTGATCGGCTTGTGCACCCTTATTTTCGGTTGGGCACTCTGGCAGCGCCGCACACGTTCAATGGCCGAATAGGTTACGCCTGTAATCAATAAAACAGACGATAGCCCAGTTGGCCCACGGCTTCGTTCAGCAACTGGGTGGTCTGCCAGAAGGCTTTTGCATCAGGTATCCAGCCACTGAGAGGGCGCCCGTTACTGTGGCTTAGAAAACCGACGGGGGCGCTTACTACCTCAAGCCCGGCGTGCTCGAAACTCCAGCGCGCGCGGGGCATGTGCCAGGCTTGGGTCACTACCACAACACGGCGCAGCCCTTGGGCCTTTAACAATTGGGCACTAAAGGTCGCGTTTTCCCAGGTGGTACGGCTATGGGGCTCAAGCCAGCGTGTTTCTATGGAAAAGTCCTGTTCAAGCGACTTTGCCATAATGTGGGCCTCGCTGGGCGGCTCGCCGTAGTGCAGCCCACCAGACGTCAACAGCGGCAAGCCGCTGGCTTTAGCCAGCGCTGCGGCATAGCGCAGTCGTTCCAATGCGATGCCCGTAGGCTGATCCTCACCCCCCCAGGCCGGGTCTCCCCGCTCCCGCCCTGCCCCCAGTACAACGATAGCGTCCGCACGCTGGCCCAGGGTTGCCCAACCCTCGACCGGCAGGGGTGGCTCTGTTTCCAATAGCGTGGCGCCCCCCTGCATGGCTGCAGGGAGACTCATCACAATGAACCCCACCAGGCCCGCTGCAAAACAGGTGCTGGCCAGCCGAGGTGCCCGGTGGCGCATCAGCCAGCCTGCCAGCAGCAGCATGATCAACAGGCAGGGAGGGTAGAAAAGCTGTTTCAGCAGGTAGCGAGCAAACATCGGGCACCCTCTCCTTGGCAGGTGCCCGATGGTATCAGGAACTACTCGAACGGCAGGGCTTGGGCATCGCTTTGCCGGGGTCGACGACGTCGGTCTTTAAGCCAGATCACATTGCCGAGCGGGTCTGCCCCTACCCGCACTGGCACGGGTGGCACCAATGCACCACTGGCGTGCAGGTAGGCATTGAGCCAATCGAATTCGACGCGGGTGAGGCCTTTGAGCTCAAGCTCGGCAGGTATTTCCTGACGCAGGTGCCTGGACGTACGGGCAACATCCAGTGCCAGGCCCAGGCGATCTAACAGGCGCTCGTAAAGCGCCGGTTCAATGGCTGTGAGATGTGTTTTCACCCTCTGCTGACCTCTGTACTAACGAAACTTTTATCCCCACTCAACAGCTTAGCGGCACCCCTCGCCCAAGCTTGCTGCTGCGACCAACGGAGCACGCACAGCAATCAGCGTTTCACAGGCCCCGCGGGGGTCATGTATGCTACGGCGTTCATTGAGACACTTAGGCTAGCCTGGTCTCGGGCCACTGCGCTCGTTGCCTCCGAGCCTGGACAAGGTCGCCCACTTCCCCAGCAAAAAGTAGCCATGCACGAACACTACCAGCCTCGCGAAATCGAAGCCGCCGCCCAAGCTTTCTGGGATGCGCGCAAGTCCTTTGAAGTCAGTGAAGAGCCCGGCAAGCCGACCTACTACTGCCTGTCCATGTTCCCGTACCCCAGCGGTAAGCTGCACATGGGGCATGTGCGCAACTACACCATTGGCGACGTGATCGCCCGCTATCAGCGCATGCTGGGCAAGAACGTGCTGCAGCCCATGGGCTGGGATGCGTTCGGTATGCCAGCGGAAAACGCCGCGATGAAAAACAATGTCGCGCCGGCCAAGTGGACGTACGAAAACATCGCTTACATGAAAACCCAGCTCAAGAGCCTGGGGTTGGCGATCGACTGGTCGCGGGAAGTGACCACCTGCAAGCCTGATTACTACCGTTGGGAGCAATGGCTGTTCACTCGCCTGTTCGAAAAGGGCGTGATCTACCGAAAGAACGGCACCGTGAACTGGGACCCGGTTGACCAGACCGTCCTGGCCAACGAGCAGGTGATCGATGGCCGTGGCTGGCGTTCGGGCGCCGTGATCGAGAAGCGGGAAATCCCGATGTACTACTTCAAGATCACTGCCTACGCCGAAGAGCTGCTGCAAGGCCTGGACGACCTGCCGGGCTGGCCGGAGCAGGTCAAGACCATGCAACGCAACTGGATCGGCAAGTCCAAGGGCATGGAGGTTCGCTTCCCTTATCACCAGCCCTCCATTGGCGAAGACGGCGTGCTGAAGGTCTTCACCACTCGCCCCGACACCCTGATGGGCGCCACCTATGTGGCCGTTGCCGCCGAACACCCGCTGGCTACTTTGGCCGCCCAGGGTGATGCCGACCTGCAGGCTTTCATTGCCGAATGCAAGGCAGGCAGCGTGGCCGAGGCCGACATGGCCACCCAGGAGAAAAAGGGCCGTGCTACCTCGTTGTTCGTGGAGCACCCGCTCACGGGCGAAAAACTGCCTGTCTGGGTCGCCAACTATGTGCTGATGCATTACGGCGACGGTGCAGTGATGGCCGTGCCTGCCCATGACGAGCGTGATTTCGAATTCGCCAGCAAGTACAACCTGCCTATCAAGGCGGTAGTGCGCACCAGTGCCGGTGATGAAACGCCAGCGCCTTGGCAGGCGGCCTATGGCGAACACGGGCAGCTGATCAACTCTGGTGAATTCGATGGGCTGGACTTCGAAGGCGCATTCGACGCCATGGAAGTGGCCCTTCTGAAGAAAAACCTGGGCCAGTCCCGGGTGCAATACCGCCTGCGCGACTGGGGCATCAGCCGCCAGCGCTACTGGGGCTGCCCGATCCCGATCATCCACTGCGACGGCTGTGGTGATGTGCCCGTGCCGGAAGACCAACTGCCGGTGGTCCTGCCCGAGGACGTGGTACCCGACGGTGCCGGTTCGCCGCTGGCACGCCTGCCCGAATTCTATGAGTGCGCCTGCCCGCGTTGTGGCCAGGCCGCGCGCCGCGAAACCGACACCATGGACACCTTCGTGGAGTCGTCCTGGTACTTCGCGCGCTATGCCTCGCCTCACTACGAAGGTGGCATGGTCGACCCTGCTGCAGCTAACCACTGGTTGCCGGTAGACCAGTACATCGGTGGTATCGAACACGCCATTCTCCACCTGCTCTACGCTCGCTTCTTCCACAAGCTGATGCGCGATGAAGGCCTGGTCACTTCCAGCGAGCCCTTCACCAACCTGCTGACCCAGGGCATGGTGATTGCCGAGACCTACTATCGCACAGAGGCCAATGGCGGGAAAACCTGGTTCAACCCGGCGGACGTGGACCTGGAGCGCGATGCCAAGGCCAAGGTCATCCGGGCCACCCTACGCAGCGACGGCCAGCCGGTGGAAATCGGCGGCACCGAGAAGATGTCCAAGTCCAAGAACAATGGCGTGGACCCGCAATCGATGATTGATCAGTTCGGGGCTGACACGTGCCGGCTGTTCATGATGTTCGCCTCGCCGCCGGACATGAGTGCCGAATGGTCTGATGCCGGTGTGGAAGGTGCCAACCGTTTCCTGCGCCGCGTATGGCGGCTGGCCCAGGCACACGTCGCTCAAGGTATACCGAGCCCACTGCAGGTCACCGGGCTCAACGACGGCCAGAAAGTCGTTCGCCGTGCCATCCACCTTGCCATTCGCCAGGCCGGCCAGGATGTAGGCCAGCACCACAAGTTCAACACGGCTATTGCTCAGGTCATGACCTTGATGAACGTGCTGGAAAAAGCCCCTCAGGTGGACGAGCAGGACCGTGCCTTGCTGCACGAAGGCTTGGAGGCCGCCACCCTGCTGTTGGCCCCGATCACGCCTCACCTGTCGCATGAGCTGTGGCAACGCCTGGGCCATGGCGAGCCGGTCATCGATGCGGCCTGGCCGAAGCATGATGAGTCTGCCCTGGTACAGGACACCCTTACCCTGGTGATTCAAGTGAACGGCAAATTGCGTGGCCAGATCGACATGCCTGCGGGTGCAAGCCGTGAAGACGTCGAAGCGGCAGCGCTCAGCAACGAGAACGTGCTGCGCTTTACCGAAGGCCAGACCATTCGCAAGGTTATCGTGGTGCCAGGCAAGCTGGTCAACATCGTCGCCAACTGATCCCGGCCCCGAGGCGCCAGGCGCTTCGGGGTGCGTCGGCTAATAAAGGTTTGAAGGAGCAACACGCAATGATCAAACGTAACCTGCTGGTATTGGGGCTCGCCACGCTGCTGAGCGCTTGCGGTTTCCAGCTGCGCGGCGCGGGCACCAATGAAATGGCCGTCAAGGAAATGGATGTGAAGGCACGTGATGCCTACGGTACAACGGTCAACGACCTGCGCGCGGCCCTTCAGCGTAGTGGTGTGGCGGTGGTTTCCGGTGCTCCATACACCCTTACATTGACTAATGAAAGCGAAGACAACCGTAGTGCGACCTATACCGGCTCGGCACGCTCTTCGGAAATCGAGCTGACCCTGCGCGCGGACTACACCATCACTGGCAGCCAGCAACGGGTGCTGGTCAGCGATCATATGGACGTACAGAAGATATACGTGCATGACAGCAATAACCTGACCGGGTCCGATCAGGAAGCCAGCCGGGTGCGTACTGAAATGCGCCGCGAGCTGATCCAGCGGATGATGCTGCGCTTGGCGCAACTGACCCCGGCCGAGCTGCAAAAGCGCCAGGCCCAGGAAGACGCCAAGGCCGAAGCCGCAGCAGCCGCTGAAGCAGCGGCACAGCGTGTGCGTGATGAAACACCACAGCAGTCACCAATGCAGCTGCCTGGCCAGTGATCGGCTTGGGTAAACGCCAGCGACTCGTGCAATGAAACTGGCGCCAGCCCAGCTGGGCAAACATGTGCAAGGGGCATTGGCGCCGATCTACATGGTCAGCGGCGATGAACCCCTGTTATGCCAGGAAGCCACCGATGCTATCCGTAGCGCGGCGCGGGCGCAGGGCTTCGACGAGCGCCAAGTGTTCAACGCCGACCCGAACTTCGACTGGGGTACCCTGCTCCAGGCGAGCGCGAGCCTGTCCTTGTTTGCTGAAAAACGCTTGCTTGAACTGCGCATGCCCGGTGGCAAACCGGGCGACAAGGGTGCCGCGGCCCTGATCGAATACTCGGCGCGTCCTGCCGACGATACCGTGCTACTGATCAGCCTGCCCAAGCTGGACGGCAGCACACAGAAAAGCAAATGGGCCTCAGCCTTGATCAATGCGCCCCATGTGCAATTCGTGCAGGTGTGGCCTGTAGACGCCAGCCAGTTGCCTCAGTGGATCGGCCAGCGGCTGGCCCAGGCGGGCCTCACCGCTCACCCTGACGCCGTACAATTGATTGCTGAACGGGTAGAGGGCAATCTGCTTGCCGCTGCGCAAGAGGTGGAAAAGCTCAAACTGTTGGCTGAAGGCACCCAAATCACCCTTGAAGCCGTGCAGGCAGCCGTAGCCGATAGCGCCCGCTTTGACGTGTTTGGCCTAGTGGACGCTGTGCTCGCAGGGGACGCTACTCATGCGCTGCGTATGCTCGAAGGGCTGCGCGGTGAGGGTGTAGAGGCCGCCGTGGTCCTGTGGGCTTTGGCGCGGGAGCTACGAACGCTGGCGGGCGTAGCCCAGCTATACGGCCAGGGCATCCCGCTGGACAAAGCGTTCAGCCAGATGAAACCGCCGGTATGGGATAAGCGCAAAGCCATCGTGGGCAAGGCCATGCGGCGCTATACGGCCCTGCGCTGGAACCTGCTGTTACAAGATGCTCAACACCTAGACGCACAGGTCAAAGGGCAAGCACCAGGCTCTGTGTGGGCCGGGCTTTCTCGGCTGGTGCTGATGATGACAGGGCAGCGTTTCTCACTTCCTGCGCAATAGCCCCTTGGCGGCCCCTGGTCCCGGCGTGTTAAGGTTTCCCTTACCTCTGTATGCCTGGGCAATTGCATGTTTTTTCGCCGTATCTGCCGTCATCGCTCCAGCCGGATCATCGCCGCGTCCAGCCTGTTCTTCCTTGCCGCCTGCTCCGAAACGCCCACCGCCGCCGACGCGCTGCCTGGCAGCCCTGCAGCGGCAACAGCAGTCCCCGCCGATGCTGTGCCTGCACAGAGTTTTGAGCAGTGGCAAGCAGCCTTCCGCGCTCACGCGCTTCAATCTGGCATTCGCACCGATGTGTTTGATAACGCCTTCAAAGGCGTGACGCCAGACCCTTCCGTGATCGAAGCAGATCGCAGCCAGCCTGAATTCAGCCGCCCCGTATGGCAATACCTGGACAGTGCCATTTCGCCCGTACGCGTGCGTAAGGGGCAGGCCCTGCTCAATCAGTACGCGGCTGACCTGCAGCGCATCGAGCAGCGCTTTGGCGTAGACCGCCAAGCCTTGGTGGCCGTGTGGGGTATGGAAAGCAGCTTCGGCCAGTTCCAGGGTGACAAGTCCGTGATCCGGTCGCTGTCGACGTTGGGCTACGAAGGGCGGCGCCCTGGGTTCGCTCAGGAGCAACTGGTCGCCGCGTTGCAGATCCTGCAGAACGGCGACATCGACGCGGCTCATATGCTGGGATCTTGGGCGGGTGCCATGGGCCAGACCCAATTCATCCCTACCACTTATAACGCCCATGCAGTGGATTTCGATGGCGACGGGCGCCGTGACATCTGGAACAGTGCGGTAGACGCGCTGGCCTCTACTGCGCAGTACCTGCAAGCCTCTGGCTGGCAGCGTGGCCAGCCTTGGGGTATGGAAGTGCAGCTACCTGCAGGCTTCGACTATGCCCAAGCGGATGGCAGCCTGCGCAAACCTGTAAGCGAATGGCTGGCCCAAGGCGTGAAACTGCCGCCGGGCGCGGTAGTAGCGCCCGCAGTGGCACAGCAGCAGGCCAACCTGTTGCTGCCAGCCGGCTACCGTGGCCCGGCGTTTCTGGTGCTGGACAACTTCAGGGCCATTCTCAAGTACAACAACTCATCGTCCTATGCCTTGGGTGTAAGCCTGTTGTCCCAACGCTTCAGCGGTGGTGGGTACGTGCAGGGCGCCTGGCCCACCGATGACCTTCCGCTCAGCCGTACCGAGCGTATCGAGTTGCAAACGTTGCTAAGTGCTGCCCAGTACGATGCCGGCGCCCCGGACGGGATTATCGGCAGCAATACCCGCAAGGCCATTCGTGCAGCCCAGCAAGCCCGTGGTTGGCCGGCAGACGGGTATCCCACACACAAGCTGCTGGAGAGTTTGCGCCAGGGGCAGTGATGGCTGTAAAAGCCGGATCGCCGGCTACGCCGGCTCAGAGCGGCAGGCATCGGCTTCTGTGGGAGCTGGCGCAGCCGGCGAATGTGAAGGTATTGCACTCGCGGGCTTCGTAGCGTGGTTCTTTAATAGGTGATGGGCTGAGCCAGCCTCACCTGCTGACGGTCCGCATCCAGTACCACTTGGGCGCCAAGCGGCAAGGTCAGGTTAGGATCGCAGTGGCCACTGCGCCAGCCTGCCAGGACCGGAATGTTCAGGTGAGCGAAGGTGGCCTGAACCAGCTCGAACAGCGGTGCTTGTTCGACTTTCGCCACATCGCCCAGCAGTACCCCTTTCAAGCCCTTGAACTTGCCTGCCAGCCGCAGTTGGTTAAGGGTGCGATCTATGCGAAACAAGGGCTCGTTGACGTCTTCGATAAACAGCACGCTGTCTTGGGTATCAATGGGCCACGGAGTACCCAACGAAGCGCCTATCATGGTGAGGTTACCGCCTGTCAGGCGCCCTTCTGTCGTGCCACTGGCCAATGTTGTCAGCGGGAACTCAGAGGGGTGCTCAATAACATCCCCCTCCCCTAGCACCCCGCGCAGCATCTGCAGCAGCAGGGCCTCGGTAGGCAGCAGGCGCGGTGTCAGCAGGTCTGGGCGCATCATTGGCCCATGGAACGTCACACACCCTGTTTCCAGCCACAGCGCCTGGTGCAGTGCAGTCAGGTCGCTGTAGCCCACAAAAGGCTTGAGGTTGGCAGCAATCAAAGCGTAATCGATCTGGTCCAGCAGCCTGGGGCTACCGTACCCACCTCGAATGCACAAGATGGCGGCGATATCAGGGGCCGCGAAGGCAGCATGCAGGTCCGCCAGGCGTACTGCGTCACTGCCTGCCAGGTAGCCAGCCTTTTGCGAAACACCGGGGTAGATCTTTAATCGGTAACCGTGCCCCTCTGCCCACAGGTGGGCAGCAGCATGGTCGAAGTCGGCAGGGCCTGCGGGGGCGATCAACGCCAGGCAGTCACCTGGGCGCAGTGCCCGCACAGGCCTGCCATAGTGCGTGGTCAAAGCTTGATCTTCGCCTCGTGGGCCTGCTGGTCCGCGTGATACGAAGAGCGCACCAGGGGGCCTGACGCGACGTTCTTGAAGCCCATGCGGTACCCTTCTTCGGCGAACCAGGCGAAGGTGTCCGGGTGAACGAAGCGCTGCACCGGCAAATGGCTGCGGGAGGGTTGCAGGTACTGGCCGAGGGTGAGCATGTCGATGTCGTGCTCGCGCATCCTGCGCATGACTTCGATCACTTCTTCGTCGGTTTCGCCCAAGCCCAGCATCAAGCCGGATTTGGTAGGCACTGTGGGCACACGCTGCTTGAATTTCTGCAGCAGGTCCAGCGACCAGTCGTAATCCGAACCTGGGCGGGCGGCCCGGTACAGGCGTGGCACGGTTTCCAGGTTGTGGTTAAACACGTCTGGCGGCTCCTGGGCCGTAATATCCAGAGCGACGTCCATGCGGCCACGGTAGTCCGGTACCAGTGTTTCCAACTGTACGCCTGGCGACAGCTTACGGATTTCCCGCAGGCAATCGGCAAAATGCTGGGCACCGCCGTCACGCAGGTCGTCCCGGTCCACCGACGTGATCACCACATACTTCAGGCGCAGGTCTGCGATGGCCACGGCAAGGTTGTGCGGCTCATCCGCGTCCAGGGCTTTCGGGCGGCCATGGCCAACGTCACAGAACGGGCAACGGCGCGTGCAGATATCGCCCATGATCATGAACGTAGCGGTACCGCCGGAGAAGCATTCGCCTAGGTTCGGGCAGGACGCTTCCTCGCACACGCTGTGCAGCTTGTGCTTGCGCAACAGTTGTTTGATACGGTCCACTTCCGGCGATACCGGGATGCGAACACGAATCCAGTCCGGCTTCTTCGGCAGTTCATCCGTGGGGATGATCTTTACCGGAATGCGCGCAACTTTTTCAGCGCCACGCAGCTTTACGCCCGCTTCCACTTTTTTAGGCGCCGAGGGCTTCTGGATCGCCACTTCAGGGCTTGCGACGGTGTCTTGGGCAATAGTCATATCAGTCGATTCCGCCCGTGAGGGTCGTCTGCTCAGCATAATCGAGGTGTTCGACGAGCTGCGCCTGCAGCCTTGCACTCACCTCACACATTTGGACACCGGGGGCATGGTCGGCCAGTTGCGTCATCGCAAGGCCGGCGTAGCCGCACGGGTTGATTCTCTGGAACGGACGCAGGTCCATGTCCACATTCAGGGCCAGCCCATGGAACGAGCGGCCATTGCGAATACGCAGGCCCAGCGAGGCGATCTTGGCCCCTTGTACATATACACCCGGCGCATCGGGCTTTGCCGAACCGCTGACCCCATAGCTGGCGAGCACAGCCACCAGCGTGTTTTCGATACGGGTTACCAGTTCTCGCACGCCGAACCCGCGCTCGCGCAGGTCCAGCAGCAGGTAGGCTACCAGTTGGCCGGGCCCGTGATAAGTCACCTGGCCACCGCGGTCCACCTGCACCACCGGAATGTCCCCCGGCAGCAGCAGGTGCTCTGGCTTGCCTGCCTGGCCCTGCGTGAACACGGGAGGGTGTTGGACCAGCCATATTTCATCACCCACCTGGCGCTCGCGGGCTAGGTCGGTAACACGACGCATGGCCTGCCATACCGGTTCGTAAGGTGTCAGGCCTAGCTCGCGAAAGCCCAGGCAACCCTGCATCACAACACCATGTGCACGAAGCCGGTGGCACGCAGGGCGCTATTGATATCGCGTAGCTGCTCTTGCCCGGTTGCAATGATGTGCAACTGGATGGTGGTGTATTTGCCATTGCTGCTTTGCCGCTCCGCCAGGGTATTGATGTCCACCTTGGCGTATTTGGCGAGAATTTCGATGACCGCGTCCTTGAACCCTACCACCGTATCGCCAATCACCTTGATGGGATAGTCGGGGCAAGGGAACTCAATGATATGAGACTTTACATCGGTGTCTGTCATGGCAGTGACGGCCTCATCAAGCCGTGGAAAAAAGCTACCCCTCCCGCAGCCGCAGGCTGGGGAGGGGTAACCGACGGTTCGTTAGTTGAACAAGCCGTAGAAGAATAGGCGAATGCTATCCCACAACCGGCGGAAGATACCACCCTCCTCAACCGCGTCCAACGCAATGAGGTCTTTGGTTTCCACAACCTTGTCACCGTTTTTCACTTCAACCTTGCCCACCACCTGGCCTTTTTCAATAGGCGCGGTCAGTTGTGGGTTCATGGTCATGCTGGCCTGCAGGTTTTTGAGCTGGCCACGTGGCAGGGTCATGGTGAGGTCTTCAGCCAGGCCAGCCTTCACTTCGTTGGTAGTGCCTTTCCAGACGGGTGCCTTGTTCAGCTCGGCGCCGGCCTTGTAGAAGGTCTGGGTTTCGAAGAAGCGGAAGCCGTAGGTCAGCAGCTTCTGGGTTTCCGCCGCACGGGCCTGCTCGCTGCTGGTACCGAATACGACAGCGATCAGACGGGTACCGTCACGGACCGCCGATGCCACCATGCAATAGCCTGCCTCCTGGGTGTGGCCGGTTTTCAGACCGTCAACGGTCTTGTCACGCCATAGCAGCAGGTTACGGTTGGGCTGCTTGATGTTGTTCCAGAAAAACTCTTTCTGGGAGTAGATCGCGTAGTGTGCCGGGTCTTCATGAATGATGGCCCGTGCCAGGATCGCCATGTCGTGGGCCGAAGCGTAGTGGTCCGGGTTAGGCAGGCCAGTGGGGTTCATGAAGTGGCTGTTTTCCATGCCCAGCTTCTTGGCGGTCGCGTTCATCATGTCGGCGAAAGCGTCTTCGCTGCCAGCAATGTGCTCTGCCAGGGCAACGGTAGCATCGTTACCGGACTGGATGATGATGCCGTGCAGCAGGTCACTGACCGTGACCTGGGAACCCACCTTGATGAACATCCGGGAGCCGCCAGTACGCCAGGCATTTTCGCTGACCGTGACTAAGTCGTTCTCGCCGATCTGACCACGGCGGATTTCCAGGGTCGCGATGTAAGCAGACATCAGCTTGGTCAGGCTGGCCGGCGGCAGGCGTTCATCGCCAGCGCTGTCGATCAGCACATTGCCACTGGACGCCTCCATCAGCACGTAGGCACGCGCCGCCAACTGAGGGGCGGCCGGAACCATTTGGTCGACGGCCCAGGCGGTGGGCGAAAGCAGCAAGGGAACTAGCAGGCACAGGCGTTTGGCAAAGTTGGTGATGTTCATCCGTCTCTCGAGATTACTGATGGCACAGGCCCTGAGGGCAAATCTTTAAAAGCCTTGTCAGGGCTTACGTGGGTTGCCGTCCTTGGCGCACGCTCGCAGGGAGCATGAAGCGTTGCAGGTGCAGGTTAGTCTGCCGTGACCATGCTGGGCGAGCCAAGCCTGGCCAGGCGCACACTGTTCTGCACTTGCTGTGCTTCATCCTGGGTTCCGATCGGCCCCAGCCTCACGCGATAGAGCGTTTGCTGGTTGCGAACCGTAGGGCTGGTAAAGGCCGGAGCCTTGACCATGGTACTGAGCTTCGAACGGAGCAGCTCGGCAGCGTCCGGGTTGGCGAAGGCTCCCACCTGGAGATAAAGGCCAGTTGCCTGCGCAGAAACGTTTTTTTTTGGGTCCATGACAACGGGTGCCGTTGCCACGGCGTGCTGCTCAGGCGGCGGGGTGTACTGTTCCACCGTTCCTGTGGACGGCAGCAACGCCGCCTGTGCCTGCGCAGCCTGCACAGGCTCTAGCACCATCGGTGCTGGCCGCCCGCGCTGGGCCCACCATTGCTGCGGGTCGATGCCTTCCACCCGAACCCGAGCGGTGCCGTTTTCGGCATACCCCAACTTCTTGGCAGCGGCGTAGGACAGGTCGATCACACGGTCAGAATAGAACGGCCCGCGGTCGTTCACACGCAGGATCACCGAACGGTTGTTATCCAGGTTGGTAACACGCACATAGCTGGGCAGGGGCAGCGTCTTGTGGGCTGCACTCATGCCATACAGGTCGTACACCTCACCGTTAGCTGTGTTCTGGCCATGAAACTTGGTGCCGTACCAGGAAGCCGTACCCACTACGTTGTAGCTGCTGGCACTAGGGATCGGGAAATAGGTTTTGCCCAGTACCGTGTAAGGGTTGGCTTTGTAAGGGCCTGTATGCAGCGTAGGCACCGCGTCGGGAATACGCGAGATGTCCACATCCCACCAGGGCGCACCGTCTTTGTGGGCACGGTTTATATCCAGGCCGGGCTTGGCGCGCACGGTGTAGGTGCTGGTGCCGGTAGACGTACCCTGCGGGGCCCGGCTGCTGGAGCAACTGACAACCAGCAAGGCCAGCGCGCCATAGAGCGCCAGTTTCAGTGGTGTGCGAAACGGCAAAGCCCGCATTACTTGTTGCCCCGTGCTTGAACCAGCATTTGCGACAGTTGGTGAACGGCCATAGCGTACATCGCGCTGCGGTTGTAGCGCGTGATCACGTAGAAGTTCTTCAGGCCCATCCAGTACTCAGGGCCAGCCGCCCCGTCCAGCTTGAAGGCAACGACCGGCAAGTCATCGCGCAGCGCATCATGACTCGACCACCCCAGCGCTCGCAACTCCCCTACGGTTTTCGTCGGGTCCAGGCCGGGGCTGAGCCCTTCGTCCGCGCGCTCGCCTCGTACGTCGGCACGGCTGACCACGGGCTCGCCAGACACCCAGCCATGGCGGCTGAAGTAGCTGGCTACACTGCCGATGGCATCGGTAGGGTCGCTCCAGATATTGATATGGCCGTCACCGTCGAAGTCCACCGCGTAGGCGCGGAAGCTGCTAGGCATGAACTGCGGCAGCCCCATGGCACCGGCATAGGAGCCCTTGAGGGTCATGGGGTCGACCTGCTCATCCCGCGCCAGCAGCAGGAATTCGCGCAATTCCTTGCGGAAAAAGTCTGCACGGGGAGGATAGTCGAAGCCCAAGGTGGACAAGGCGTCGATCACTCGATAATTGCCGGTATTGCGGCCGAAGAAGGTTTCCACGCCAATAATGGCCACGATCACCTGGGCAGGCACGCCGTATTCCTGCTCTGCACGGGCCAGAGCAGCCTCATGTTGGCGCCAGAAGTCTACACCACGAGCGATACGTGCATCGGTAATGAAGATGGGGCGGTAGTCTTTCCAGGGTTTCACCCGCTCGGCCGGCCGGGAGATGGCGTCCAGAATGGCCTGCTTGCGCTCCACTTCACGGAACACACCCATCAACTGCTCGCCGGCGAAACCATAGTCGCGGGTCATTTCACCTACGAATTCGGCCACCTGGGGCGACCCTTCGTAGTCGCCGGCGACCGATGTAGCTGGCGTGCCAAGGATGCCTGCCAGGCCGACCCAAGGAGCGTATCGAGCGACCCAGCCGCGCATTGCTTGCATTGACATCTTCACCTTATTCAAACCTGAGCGATCCACTTGCGATGGGTATGGACCGACATCAAAACCCCAAACGCTGACAGTAGTGTCACAAGCGAAGTTCCGCCGTAACTAATGAAGGGCAAGGGCACGCCAACTACAGGTAGAAGGCCGCTGACCATGCCGATGTTTACGAATACATACACGAAAAAAGTCATGGTAAGGCTGCCCGCGAGCAGTTTCCCATACAGGGTTTGTGCCTGAGCCGTAATTACCAGCCCACGGCCGATCAACAGCAGGTAGATCAGCAACAGGGCACAGATACCTACCAAGCCGAACTCCTCGCCAAGGACCGCAATGATAAAGTCCGTATGGCTTTCGGGCAAAAAATCCAGGTGGGACTGGGTGCCCAGCAACCAACCCTTGCCAAATACCCCGCCCGAACCGATGGCTGCCTTGGACTGGATGATGTTCCAGCCTGTGCCCAAGGGGTCACTTTCTGGATCCAGGAAGGTAAGGATTCGCTGCTTCTGGTAGTCATGCATGATGAAGAACCACATGGCGACCGCTACCGGCACCGCTGCGGCCACCACGCTGATGATCCAGCGCCAGCGCAGGCCTGCCATGAACATCACGAAGGCCCCAGATGCCAGGATAAGCAAGGACGTGCCCAGGTCCGGCTGCCGCACGATCAGCACGAAGGGCACACCAATCAGTGCCAAGCTGATTGCCACATGCTTGAGGTGAGGCGGCAGCGTACGCTTGGACAGATACCAGGCAATGGTCGCCGGCATGATGATTTTCATGAACTCCGAGGGCTGGAAGCGAATCACCCCAGGAATGTTGATCCACCGAGTCGCCCCCATGGCGTTGTGGCCCATCACATCCACCACCACCAGCAATATCACGCCCACCACGTAGGCCAGGGGCACCCAGCGGGCCATGAACCTGGGTTCCAGCTGAGCAATGACGAACATGGAGACCAGGCCGATCCCGAACGAAGTAGCCTGCTTGATCAGCAGGTCCCAGCTTTTTCCACTGGCCGAATACAGCACGAACAAGCTGCCCGTGGCCAAGGTCAGCAGCAGGACCAGCAGCGGCCCATCAACATGTATACGTTGTAGAAACGTGGCGCGACGGCGCATCACATCTTCGCTGGACAGAATACGGTCGAAATTATTCTTCACGGGCCGTGACCTCCGGGGTCGAACCGCTGGCGAACTGGGGCTTCAGCTGGCCATCAGGGCCCAGCAGCCAAGCATCCATCACCTGCCGAACCACGGGTGCAGCCACACCCGAGCCTGCCTCGCCATTCTCGACCATCACCGCTACCACGATTTTTGGCCGTTCTGCCGGGGCAAAGCCCACGAACAAGGCGTGGTCACGATGGCGCTCTTGCAGCTTGTTGCGGTCATAGCGCTCACCCTGCCTGATAGCGACCACTTGGGCGGTACCACTTTTACCCGCAATGCGGTACTGGGCGCCCAGTGCAGCCTTGCGCGCTGTACCTCTGGCGTTCTGCATCACCTGTTCCATACCATGGGTGACACGCGCCCAATCTGCCGGGTCGCGCAGCACGATATCTGGCATTGGCGAGAGGTCCTTCGGCGGCTGGTTTTCGATTGCACGCGCCAGGCGAGGGCGATTCCAGCGGCCTTTGTTGGCGATCAGCGCGGTGGCTTGTGCCAGCTGGAGCGGGGTAACCTGCATGTAGCCCTGGCCGATCCCCAGGATCAAGGTTTCACCGGGGTACCACACCTGGCGGCGGGTAACCCGTTTCCACTCACGGGAGGGCATCAACCCAGGCGACTCTTCAAACATGTCCAGGGAAACCTTTTTGCCGATACCGAAACGCCCTAGGTATTCACCCAGGCGGTCGATTCCCAGCTTATGCGCCAGGTCATAGAAATAGGTGTCGTTGGAACGCATGATGGCGGTGTCCAGGTCAACGAAGCCATCACCACTGCGGTTCCAGTTACG
>Ga0268349_1000120_pt1 | contig 15453 bp, 17 predicted proteins | sample G5R2_MAIN_18SEP2_FD_190164 | JGI IMG/M metagenome (GOLD analysis project Ga0268349, IMG submission 190164) | Phyllosphere microbial comminities from switchgrass, GLBRC, Michigan, United States - G5R2_MAIN_18SEP2017_LD1 | ecosystem: Host-associated > Plants > Phyllosphere > Phylloplane/Leaf...
GTGCGCGAATACAAACAAGCGCCGGACTGGCTCAACGCGCGCTTCTGGGCCAACCCGCAGCACTTTGACAAATATTGGTGGTAACCATGGCAACGTCGGTATGCCCCTGCGGCAGTGGTAGCTTTCTGGAGGCCTGCTGCGGGCGTTTTCATGAAGATCACTCTGCGCCAGATGCCCAGCACCTGATGAGGTCCCGCTATAGCGCGTATGTGCTTGGACGGGTGGACTACCTGGTCGCCACTACGCTCCCCGCGCAACAGGGCAAGCTCGACCGTGAAGCCATGGCCACATGGAGTGCCCAGGCCACCTGGCTAGGATTGGAAGTAGAAAGCGCCGAAGTGATGGGCGGCACGCCTGAGCATGCTCGGGTCACCTTCGTCGCCCGTTGGCACGATGCTCAGGGCGAACACAGCCACCGAGAACGCTCCGGCTTCGTTCAAAACGCTGGCCGCTGGTATTTCATCGACCCCACAGTGCCACTGACTGCGGGCCGCAATGACCCCTGCCCTTGTGAGAGCGGGCAGAAATTCAAGAAGTGCTGCCACAATTACTTACAAGCTCAAGCTGCTTTATAGGATGCACCATGCCCAGGATTTTCGGTCACGTTCGATTTAGCTCTGCCAAGCAGGCAGCTGGCGACCGCTATATTCGACAGACACGAGCGGCAACAGCATTTACAGATGAACATGGCTAGGGCTAGTGGATGGGAAGCTCTGTAAGAAACTGACTGTCGCAAACAGCGAAGTGAGCAGGCGAGCGAAACCATTGCTGAAAAGCGCCAAGGACCGAAACGTCCAGGCCATTGCGCCAGGCGGCCTCTGAACACAGCACCCAAAGGATGCCGTTGAGCATCAGCCGATCATCGGCCTGGACGGGCCGACTATATCTGGGTCACAGAATAGATTTACAATCAACGCCAAAGTTCATCTGTACTTTGATTTAGCTATCATAGAAATTCCAACATTTATGTGCATGATCTCTACTAATTGTGAGCGTCGGTGCGAGTTGAAATGGTTTCAATCAATCTCGTAAACAGCCTAGCTCAAGGCCTAAGAACTGGCGCAAATTTGTGTTTTCATACAGGGCCTCCTCCATGCCTAGATCGATATAGCCAATTTTCATTAGACATAATGATATGTAAAAGTGAGAACCAACATGACTCTCTCTGAATCTTATAACCGGCCAGATAATTCTAAATGCCCGTCACAGCTAAGCAAAGCATTCCATTTTTGTTTACCAATATCTATGGGCACTATCCACCAATTTGTGCTGGAGTCATAGCTTGCGCCGTCCAGTATCGTTATTGAAGTACCAGCACCAATAGGAGGATGACTTAAAAAGTATGCTTTAACTGACTCTTCAAAAAACTCTTTTCCTTTGTCCGGACAGTGCATGCTGGAAGTATCATCTCCGCATCCTGATAACAGCAGAAACGTGAAATACGCAGATGCAATTCTTGCTTTTGACATTTAAGCTTACTTGTGACCAGAGAATTGAATTGGCTGACTTCCTATGACATTGATTGTATAGTCTTTATGCCCAAAAGTGTCCCCTAGAAAACGCAGAAAATCGGTGGCCGACTCTTGAAGCCAAGTACGATTGCTAAGATCTGCATTGTAGAAATCGGAACCAAGAGTATAATTTCCATTAAAGCTATAACTATTATCTGCACCAATGGATAGCTGCCCGCTAATGGTACCACCGATCCGACCTAGGAGACCGGCGGTGCCCCAGTTTTCCGCGTGATCAAAAGTATTAATACTAAAACCTTCGTTTATCTGGTAAGTGCCTGGACCCTGAATGTTTATGGCGTTGGCAATCGGTTTTACATCGCCCACATTTATCTTCAAGTCGAGTGAAGAGATATGAACGTTACGATCCTTCCCATCACCAAACAGCCAGTAATACAATCCAGTTGCTGCCATTATAGGTGTACCATAAAAATCGTAATCAACAGCTCGCTCAGGCGTATCCTGAGTCATAAACCAAGTCCGGGAATAAACTGCTTCCGTTGCAATCGAGGAGGTAAGTTTTAGTTGAGCATTATCCGGATAATTATTAATTTTACCAATATAGGAAAGCTCACGCTGGACCCTTGCATGATAAGCCAGCTGCTGCGCTAGCTGTGGCGCATTAAGTCCATTCAAACCAGACAGAAACGCAAGAAACGCCTCTTCTAGCTTATTTTTATTAGCCGCGGTAAACATTAGATGGCCGTTGGAAAAAACTATCTCGGCGCCGTGCATCTGTGCAAATTGCATTGCTGGAGGAAAGCTGTTATTGGAATACTGTGGTGTTCCAACAGACGGGGAAGAGCTAAACATTGGATATGCAACAACTTCAATCGTAGGGAGCTCGATAGTTCTTTGCACGGGATACTCCCATTAATGACATATTTCATTGATTTTTGTATTTCTCTATTGCCTTATGGTACCTATAATTTTTTATTAGCGGGAACAGTAAAGTTGTTTTCTTCTGTTTCAGAAATATACTGCCGAAGCGATCAGAGGAGGGAGATCCTGCTACACAGGGCCGGCGCAAATCACCGGTGCACCGCCTGACAAGTGTCTGCATACCCGCTAAGGCACCAGCTTCAGGTGTGACGTATCAGGAAGCGCTGGAACAGCCTCGGGCGTATGCGTGACTAGGTCTACGCCGACGGGCGCCAGGCTGATTTGGCTGAGGTCCAGGCGTGGTGCCTCGATCGGCGCAGCCGGGGGCTGCATCAAGGCGCCGGCCTCGGCGATAGGGTAGTCCGGTGCATCAATGCCCACGAAGGCCGCCATGTATTCGTCCCGAGGCACTACCTGCAGCCGAGGCGCACGGGCGGCGGTAGCCGGCAAAGGCGCCAGTTCGATGGTTTCGACCGCACCGATGGCTACGGCCTGCGCGATGGCGCCTGCCTGTGCCATGGCCTGGCAGAACCGCTCGGCTGCCGCGGCATCCAGATTGCTCTTGAGCACCAGCCTGCGGCCGGAAAACAGCAGTGCGACGCGCTCGGCATCGGCGCGGAACAGTTGCCCAACACTGGCCTTCACGGTTTCAACCGGCACGCCTGGCATGCATTCACCTCTGAAAGCAATCTCGTACAGCGCCATGCTATGGTCTCCTGTAAATCGGCACGGTGTTCTTCAATGGACACTCCTGGGAGGCGGTAGATGCAACGGAACCACCGCAACGCAAGGTTCATGCTCCTGGCCCTCTTGCTCGGGTTGGGGGGCTGCTCTACCTGGCTCACAGGTAACTATGAAGACCCGGAAGTACATCTCAAGCGTGTGGAGGTGGTCAAGGCGAAGCTGCTGGAACAGCGTTTCAAGCTTCATTTCGTGATCGACAACCCCAATGACGAGGACCTGCCCGTGCGCGGCCTTACCTACAAGGTAAGCCTGGAAGGGCTGTTGCTGGCCGAAGGCGAAGATGACAGCTGGTTCAGCGTACGTGCCCACAGCCGGGCCGTCCATGTGGTAGAGGTACGCACTAACCTGTGGGAGCACCTCAAGCCCCTGGCCAAACTGCTGCGCCACCCGGACAGGCCGTTGCAGTATCGGCTGGAGGGTGAGCTGCGCACCGGGTTATTATTCGGCCACAACCTTTCCCTGCGGCGAACCGGTGAACTCACCCCCGCAGGCCTGCTTCTGGAGTAGTGCAGATGTCGCAACAACCTCACGTTCATGGCCCGGATTGCAATCACGATCATGACCATGCTCATTCCCATGACCACGGCCATCATGGGCATGTCCACGGCCCGCATTGCAACCACAGTCACGAACCCCAGGAACCTGTCCGCAACGCATTGAAGGACGTGGGCCGCAATGACCCCTGCCCGTGCGGCAATGGCAAGAAATTCAAGAAGTGCCACGGCGCTTAAGCCTGAACGGCTGCCTGCAGCTTTCCCGCTTCCAAATAAAAGGCCCATCACGCGATGGGCCTTTTGTTATTGCGCGGAGGTTTACTCAGCCTTGCTCTGCACCGCACCCGCCGTGTTATCCATCAGGCTCTTGGTCGCCGTTTGGATGAACGAATCGAGCTTATTGCGCAGGGCCGGAACGTCAGCGGTTTCCGGGATCAGCTCGGCCTTGGGTTCAGGGCCAAAGTTGTAGCGGTACAGCTTGGGCTCCATGTCACGGGACTCGATCAGGATACGGTCACCGCTCACGATAGCCACACTCTGCTCGCTGCCCGAAGGCTTGATAATGCCAAAGCCCTGGTCACCCTGCTGCAAGTTGAGCAGGTCCCGGCCCCAGCACTGGTGCTGCGTTTCGCCACCCAGCCGGCCCATGATGGTCGGCACGATGTCCACCTGGGTGCCCACCGTGTGGTTCACGGCACCAAATTTCTCCTGGATGCCTGGGGCAATCAACAGCAGCGGAATGTTGAAGCGGCTCAAGTCCATCTCAGTCAACTGCCGCTCGTTACCAAAACCATGGTCGCCCACGATCACGAACAATGTCTGGTTGTAGTACGGAGACTGCTTGGCTTTTTCGAAGAACTGCCCCAGGGCCCAATCCGAATAGCGCATGGCGGTCAGGTGCTGGTCCAGGTTGCCACGGCCGGTGACCGGCGCCACAGGCAGGTTGGTGGGCAAGGCATAAGGGGTATGGTTGGACAGAGACTGCAACAAGGCATAGAACGGTTGGCCCTGCCCAGCGAGCTTGTCCAGCTCCTCATTGCCGCGGCTGAACATGTCCTGGTCCGACACACCCCAGGTTGGGTCCGAGAAGACCGGGTTCACGAAGTCATCACGGCCAATGAAGGTGGTCATGCCCTGGTTGCTGAAGAACCCGGACTGGTTGTCCCAGGCGAAGTCACCGTTGTACACATACACGTCGTTGTAATCACGCGGGCTAAGCATCGCAGGCAAGCCGGAAAGCTTATGGCTGCCCTCAGGGGTTTGCATCAGGTATTCGAAACCGGGCAGGTTGGGGAAGCAACCCATGGTGGCGAACATGCCTTGGTGCGTGTGGGTACCGTTGGAGAAGAAGTGGTCGAACAGCAGCCCTTCTTTACTGAGCTTGTCGAAGTACGGCGTGATATTGCCGTCATTACCCAACGCACCCACGGAATGGCCGGCAAAGCTTTCCAGCAGGATCACCACCACGTTGCGGATCGGCAGGGTATTGCCTGCAGGTGGCGTGAACACCCGGCGCACAGCGGCGCTGTCGGTGTCGATCAGGCGCTCGTTGGGCGTCACCAGCATGTCGCGTACGGTACGCGTCGCCTGGGCCTGGGGCAGCGTGGCCTGCCAGATGTTGTCGCGGTCCTCGGACAAGCGGCTCTTGGCTGCCGTGGCCAGGGTCAGCACGCCGTTGAGGCCCAGTTGGTTGGCGAAGTTCGAGTCCGTGGTATAGGCGTCGCCCCAGCGCAGCGGAGGGCCCTGGCGCAAGGTGCCGCGCACGGCCACAACCGCCAGCAGCAGTACCACTACAAAGACTGCCGTGCGGCCATACCAGGGCGCGCTTGTGCGGCCAGCCACTGCCACCTGGCGCGGGCGCGTTGCCCGGTCGATGCCTTTGAACACCAGGCTCAGCAGCAGGGTGCCCACGGCCCAGGCGATGAGGTAGCGCACCACGGGGTAACCGTACCAGATCATGCTGAGCACGGTTTTCGGGTCTTCTTTCACGTACTGGAACACCAGGCCATTAAGGCGCTGGTGGAACTCTCGATAAAAGTCCATTTCCAGCAGTCCTGCGAACATCGACAGGCTGGCCGTGACCGTCAACCAAGCACGGAAAAACCCGCGCGCTGCCATGGCGCGAGCGCTGAGCACCGCCAATAGCAAGGGCACCAGCAGGTACACCACAACGCGCAGGTCAAAGCGCAGGCCGTTGACGAACCCTTCTGCAAGGGCGGACGTAGAGGCGTCCCCTGCAGACTCCAGGTTGTACGCCAGAAGGGCCGCACGCAGGCCGCTGAACAGCACCATCAGGGCCAGGCCGCACAGCAGCGTGTAAGCAAGGTGAGACTTCAGGGAAGGCCGAGGCGCGCGCGCGGGCGTGCGGTCAGGGCGCTGAGCATCCAGGGTAGCCATGTGGGGTCGGGTATCCGTACAAAGGTGGTCGATCAATAAGCGAAGCGGCACCCAAGCCTGCGACAGCCGGTGTGAAAATTCTGTTCACCCCGGTGGCGCTGGCTTGGCAACACTCACTCAGTTGTTGCTGGGTTTATTGACGGCCTTCAGCACATATTGCGGAAGTGCAAAGGCGCCCAGATGAATCTCCGGGTTGTAGTAACGCGTCACAATGCCGCTGCCTGCAAAGCGGGCACGCAGCGTGTCCAGCGGCAACTTGCGGTATTCCGGGCGGGTGGCGCCCCAGGCGAAGGTCATGGCCCCGCCAATGTAGGTGGGCACCGCGGCATGGTAGAAATGCCAGTCGGCGAACAACCCGCGCAGGCGACCGGCCGTGGTACGAACGCCGTCCAGCTGCATGAATGGCGTACCGTTCTGGGTAACCAGAATGCCGCCCTCATTAAGGCAACGATGGCATGCCTGATAGAAGTTTTCGGTGAACAATATTTCACCCGGCCCGATGGGATCGGTGGAGTCCGAAATGATCACATCGAATTTTTCTTCAGTGGTCGCCACGAAGCGCATGCCGTCATCGATGACCAGGTTCAAGCGAGGGTCTTCGAACGCGCCTTTAGAGTGGTCAGGCAGGAACGTCTTGCACATTTCTACCACGGTGCCGTCGATCTCTACCATGGTGATGTGTTCGACACCGTGGTGCTTGGCCACCTCGCGCAGCATGCCACCATCGCCGCCACCAATGATCAATACGCGGCGAGCGGCACCATGGGCGAAGATCGGCACATGGGTGAGCATCTCGTGGTAGATGAACTCATCGGCCTCGGTCGTCTGGATCACGCCATCCAGGGCCATCACACGGCCCATGACCGGGTTCTGGAAGATTACAAGGTGCTGGTGGTCGGTGCGCACCTCGTGCAGCAGCTTTTCCATACGGAACCGCTGCCCATAGCCCTCGTAAAGCGTTTCCTGGTAGTCGCTCATGAACACGTCCCCTGCAAATCGGCGGCAGCCTAGGCTGCCGGGGTAAGAAAGGGGCGCATTCTAGTACGTGAGCCGTGACAAGGCTAACCGTGTGTCTATCTGAGCTTTCCCCGCGGCCCTAGAATCGCCCAGATAATCAAACCCAGCACCGGCACAATAGCGATCAGTAGCACCCACAGCACTTTGATGCCCACCTCTTCGCCGCTTTTAAGTACGTGAAGAATGGCCCAGATATCCAGTGCCAGAACGATAAGGCCGAACAGGCCATTGAAAGTAGCACCCATGACGCACTCCAGTAAGCAGGTACCGGCATTAGGCCGTTTGCCGCGCTGGCGGTTCCGTTACCCCGCCTTCAGCGCCTCTAGTGCAGGGGCTGCGTAAATATGCGCCTGCTCGCAGAGCTGTAGCACCTTGGGCAGGTCATTGTGGTAGACCAGCACTGCCTGTAGTTCCGTGTCCAGAACGCGGCTGAAGTTGAGCAGGACATAACCGCCTACCTCTTTGTTCATGCTGGACAACTGGATCTGCAGGCGGTTGACAGCCACATGGGGCTCGACGCGCATCAGTTGCTTGGGCTTGAGGTTGAAGGACACGCCCGGGCCGAAGGAGGCCATGATCTGCTCTAGCAGTTCCGGATAGCTGTCGGCCTGAAACAGTACGGTGTCCGGCAGGCTGCCTACAATCACCCACTCACCAAGGGGAATGGGGAAACTGTCGTCGTAGTTGATGTCCGGGTTGGCTGCCAGGAAGCCATCAGGGTCGGCATAGGCAGCAGCCGCTTCGTCGGCCACCCGGGCAATATCGGCGTCTGTCATGCAGCCGGAGCTGATGCACGTGAGGAGTTCATTCAAAAGGCTTTGCATGGGGTCCAGGTTTCAGTGGAGAAATACCAAGGATACCAGCCCCACACCTTCAGTGAGCCAAGGCTTCAAGCTGTGCAACTGTGGCCTGTGCGCCCATTGCCCTGGCCGCGCCCAACGCATCTACGCCTGCGCGGTCGCGCGCCTGGAGGTCGGCGCCCTGTTCCAGTAGCCAGGCCACCAGCTCGGTGCGGTTGAACATGGCGGCCATCATAAGCGCGGTACGGCCATCTGCTGCGCAGCCGTTTACGTCGGCCCCATGTTCGATAAGCAGTTGTGCCATCGCCTGGTTGCCTTTGAACGCGGCACCGGCCAGTGGCAACTGGTTCTTGTCGTTAGCGATGTTAGCGTCGGCACCCCCTTCCAACAACGTACGCGCGGCCGCCAGGTGCTCGTGGTAACTGGCAAGCATCAGCAGCGTATCGCCATTGTGGTTGCGAAGGTTGGCGGGTACACCCTTCTCCAGCAGCTGTTGCAGCATGTCGGCATCGCCTTTTCGAGCCACATCGAACACTTGAGCCGCAAATTCGGCAGCTTCGTCTTCGGTCATTACGTGAGGGGCAGTTGAATCAGGCATTGAAGGCTCCAGCCAGAACGGTTTGCCACAGTGTTCCTGAGAGACAGACGGTGGGTCAACCGCTCGTCAACTGAAGCGCAGGCCACGGAATTTAAATGCCAAATGATGTCATATACCCACTATCCGCTGAAGTGTGATGCCCATCACGCAAAATGCATACTCCCCTACCCCTCACCTTGCAGATTGCACGAACACGTAAAAATCCTTCCTTAGCCAAGCCATTGAAAAACAAGGCTTTTATTTTTTATGGGTACTTGGCACATTCGCTGCAACCTTCCTTGCATCGCCAGCTGGTCAGCCAGCCCACTCGAAATGCCAAGGAGTCGCCAGATGGAATTCCTCCAAGAAAAATTCGCTAGCCTGTTTTCGGAATATGATGTGATTGCCCAACCTCGCCCGGATGGTGCAGTCCTGCTGACTCTACGTGGCGAGGACGGCCGTCAAACCCGCCGCTCTATCTCCTACTCTCAGCTCAATACGCCAGAGCAGCTGTCTTGGGTAATCAGCGCCATTCGCCGTGACCTGGCAGGCGAAGTCAGTCAGCTCCCAGAAATCCATTTGCTGCAAAGCCAGAACCGCTTCGCCCTGCCGACTTACCATTCGGTCTAAGCGAAAGGTCTGCCGCCAACGCTTGGCATTTGGGCAGATAGCAACCACGAAAAATCCGCCACCGGCTTTCCCACCACGCTGTAACAGTGGACCGGCCAATGGCGGATTTAGTTTTACATAAGCGTTTAAAAAGCCCTTGGCTCAATAGACGTAAAGGTCGCTACCACTGGATGCAAGGTGTCCAGCTTCCCCTCTCGCGCCAACCCGCATACGGCCATTCCTGCAGCACTTGCAGCCTCCAGCTCCTCGCCTATATCAGACAGGAAAAGTACGTGCCCTGGCGGCAATCTCATGGCTTGCGCAATGCCCGTATAACTGGCCTGAGCCCGCTTGCCTCCACTGGTGGTGTCGAAATAGCCTGAAAACAGGGCTGTCAGGTCACCCGCTTCGGAATAGCCAAATAGCAGCTTTTGCGCTTGGACCGAGCCGGAGGAATATACATACAGGTCATACCCCTCATCCTTCCAGCGCTTCAACGCTGCCACGGCATCCGGGTACACATGGCCCTTGAGTTCACCGGTCTCGTATCCCCGTTGCCACACAATCCCTTGGAGCGCTTTGAGTGGCGTCACTTTGCGGTCTTCGCTCATCCACCCTAAAAGAATGTCGACGACCCGTTCCAGGCTTGCACCCTGCTCGCCTGCTTCGGTACGCACCGCCGCGATCTGAGCAGCGACCTGCGGATCATGAGCCTGCTCACGCACAAACCCAGGCAATTGGCGAACGGCGTAGGGGAACAACACGTCGTACACGAATTTGACCGAGCTGGTGGTGCCTTCGATGTCGGTGAGTATGGCCTTAATGGGCATTGAGAGCATCCTTCAGTCATCCAGGCGTGGAAAGTGCTGCGCGATGGGCTCACCCGTGAAGTTGGCCACCCAGCCTTCGGCATTGTTGAACAGGCGAATGGCTACGAAGTGAGGGTGTTCCCCCATATCGAACCAATGGGGTGTTCCGGCAGGCACGGAAATGAGATCGTTCTTTTCGCACAGCACGGCGTAGACGTATTCACCCAAGTGCAAGGTGAACAGGCCACGACCCGCCACAAAGAAACGGACTTCGTCCTCGCCATGGCGGTGTTCTTCCAGAAACTTGGCACGCAGTGCGGCTTTGTCCGGGTGGTCGGCCGCCAGGCTGATCACGTCCACGGTCACGTAACCGCAATCGGTCATCAGCCGGTCGATCTGCGCACGGTACGCTTCGATCACAGCCTCTTGGCTGGCGCCGGGCTGTATGGGCGCGGCCGCCTCCCAGCGCTCGAACCGCACGTTGTGTTCGGCCAAGGTAGCGGCAATGTCTTCAACGTGCGTCAGCACTTTGTTCGGCAGGCTTGGGGTGCTTTCGTGGTAAACGGTCAGGCAGCTCATCAGGCAGCTCCTTGTAGTCGCCGTATCAACGTACGGCTCGCATCTTCAATTCACATTCGAACAGGAACTCGAAGGCTTCCACCTGGCGCAGGGCGTCTTGCATGCTTGCGCCCCAGGTGTACAAGCCATGGCCGCGGATTAGATAGCCAACGCAGTCCGGGTGCTCGTCCAGCCAAGGCTGTACACGGCTGGCCAGGCGCGCGATGTCTTGGTCATTCTCGAAAATCGGCACCTGCACTGGGCTTTCATGAGTGGACACACCGCTGAAAGCTTTTTGCAGCTCGTAATCCTCGAACACCAGCACAGCCCCGGAGGTCACACGCGACAGCACGGTCGCGTTAACCGAATGGGTGTGCAGCACGGCGTTGATACGGGCGTCGCAGCTGTACAGCTGGGTATGGAGCAGGGTTTCGGCAGAGGGCTTTTTGCCCGGCTCCAGGCTATGGCCTTGCATGTCGGTGGCCAGCACATCGCCCAGGCCCAATGCCCCTTTGTGCTTGCCGGAAACGGTCAGTAGGGCTTCACTGGCAGACAGCCGTGCAGAGTAGTTGCTGCTGGTGGCCGGGGACCAGCCTCGGGCATATAGAAAACGGCCCGCTTCGATGATCTGCCGGGCAAGGGTATCGCGGTCTGGGATCATACCGGTTCCTTCTGGGTAAATAGGACCATCATAACGGCTGCGGCAAGGGCCGCCAGGCTGGCCAGCGCGAAGGTGCCGAACGGCCCCAGGGACTGCCAGACATGGCCGGAATACACCGCGCCCAAGGCGCCGCCTACACCTGCCAGCGCGGCGTACAGCGCCTGGCCCTGCCCTTGGTAGCGCAAGCCGAAGGTGGTACGCACTTTTTGTACCGCCGCAGCATGGAAGCTGCCGAAGGTCGCGGCATGAAGCACCTGGGCCACTACCAAAACCCCCACGTTGCTGGCGAACCCACCCAGCAGCACCCAGCGAACAGCAGCCAGCACAAAGCTCACCAGCAGCACGGTATTGACGGGCCAGCGTGCAAGCAACCGGGCCATGCCCATAAACATCAGCACCTCGGCCACCACACCCAGGGCCCAGCACAACCCAATGGCAAGGCTGCTATAGCCCAAGGTGGCCAGGTGAATGCTGAAAAAGGTGTAGTACGGCCCATGACTGAGCTGCATCAGCCCCACACACAGGTAAAAGGTGACAACCCCTGGCTGGCGCAAGCGTGCCACAAAGCCATCGCCCAGGTGTGGCGGGCTGGTTTCGTCTGCTTCACGCGCAGGGGCAGGCACCCAGGCACTGGCCAACAGAATGCCGGCCATGATCACCAGTATCGTGGCTGGGTAATCCCCCATGCCGCGCCATTCGAACCAGCGCCCCAGCAGGATGACCGCTGCAATAAAGCCAATGGAGCCCCACAGCCGTACCTGCCCATAACGGGTGGGCTGGGTACGCAGGTGGGCCAGGGTAATCACTTCGAACTGGGGCAGCACCGCATGCCAGAAAAAGGCATGCAGGGCCATCACCAGTGCCAGCCAGGCATAGCTGTCGCCTAGTAATACCAGGCTGAAGCTGAGCAAGGTGGCCGCAGCGCCCAGCCGTACGATGCGAAGGCGATGGCCACTGCGATCGCCCAGCCATCCCCACAGGTGCGGGGCGATGCAGCGCATCACCATGGGAATGGCCACCAGCTCGCCAATGCGCGCGGGGGCGAACCCTAGGTAGGCGAACCAGGGCGCCAGAAACGGCGCAGTGCCACCCAGCAGGGCGAAATAGAACAGGTAGAAGCCGGACAGCCGCCAGTAGGGAACGGCCATGCTGTCAGGCCAGGCCGAGCAGGCGCGCGCAGGTCATGCCTGCTGGCCCAGCACCGGCGTGCCTACCCGAACATCGGCGTTCTGCCCACGGTGGCGCAGCAGCTGGTCCAGCAGCACGATGGCCATCATGGCTTCGGCGATAGGCGTTGCACGAATGCCTACGCAGGGGTCGTGGCGGCCTTTGGTAACCATGTCCACCGACTGCCCAGCGGCGTCGATGGACTGCCCTGGCGTGGTAATGCTGGACGTAGGCTTGAGCGCCAGGTGAGCCACGATGGGCTGGCCTGACGAGATGCCCCCCAGCACCCCACCGGCATTGTTGCCCACGAACCCTTCGGGGGTGAGTAGGTCCCGGTGTTCACTGCCACGCTGGGCGACGCTGGCAAAGCCTGCACCGATCTCCACGCCTTTGACGGCGTTGATGCTCATCAAGGCATGGGCCAGGTCGGCGTCCAGCCGGTCGAAAACGGGCTCGCCCAGGCCAGGCATCACGCCTTCGGCCACTACGGTGATTTTCGCGCCAATGGAATCCTGGTCACGGCGCAGCTGGTCCATGTAGGCCTCCAGTTCCGGCACCTTGGAGGCATCGGCACTGAAAAAGGCATTCTGCTCCACCGAGTCCCAACTCACGAAAGGAATGTGGATCGGCCCTAGCTGGCTCATGTAGCCACGCACCTGTATGCCCAGCGTGGCCAGGTATTTTTTGGCAATGGCCCCGGCCGCCACCCGCATGGCCGTTTCCCGTGCCGAGCTGCGACCACCCCCACGGTAGTCCCGTACACCGTATTTGTGGTGATAGGTGTAGTCCGCATGGGCGGGGCGGAACACGTCCTTGATGGCTGAGTAGTCCTTGGACTTCTGGTCCGTGTTGCGGATCAGCAAGCCGATAGGCGTACCAGTGGTATGGCCTTCGAACACCCCGGAAAGGATCTCGACCTCGTCGGCTTCCTGGCGCTGGGTGGTGTGCCGGCTAGTGCCTGGCTTGCGGCGGTCCAGGTCACGCTGCAGGTCCGCAACGTCCAGCGGCAGCCCTGGTGGGCACCCGTCGACGACGGCCAGCAGGCCAGGGCCATGGCTTTCGCCTGCGGTGGTGACGGTGAACAGCTTGCCGAAGGTGTTGCCAGACATGCGAGGCGCTCCGCGAGATGAATCTGCATGAAACATGGGGCCGGCCAGTATACGCAGGGTAGCGAGGCAGTTCACCCTTTGCCGAACCCTGCCGAGCCGCTTCGGTCCAACCCTTCCTCTGCCCATACGGTCCACGATGTTGCGCTTCTTTATCTTGCTTGCTGCCTTGTTCACCAGCCTGGCCCAGGCTGCCCCCGCTTCCATCCTGCAACGGCCCATTGACCTGGACACTGGCACAGGCACCCTGCACGGAAGCCTGCTGCTGCCCCGCGCCAAGGGCCCGGTGCCCGTGGTACTGATGATTTCCGGCTCTGGTGCCACCGACCGGGACGGCAACAACCCCGACGCCGGGCGCACCGACAGCCTGAAAAAGCTGGCCTGGGCTCTGGCGCGTGCCGGTATCGCCAGCGTGCGCTACGACAAACGCGGCGTGGCCAGCGGCCTGCCCCTGGCCCCCGACGAGCGAACGCTGAGCGTGGAGGGCTACGTGGCCGATGCCCAGGCCTGGGCTCGGCAACTGTCCGCTGACCCACGGTTTGGCCCGCTGACGCTGGTCGGCCATAGCGAAGGCGCCCTGATCGCCACCTTGGCAGCCCCGGGTACCAAAGCCGTAGGGGTAGTAACCCTGTCAGGAAGCGGCCGGCCCATCGACCAGGTATTGCGAGAGCAACTGAGCGAACGCCTGCCACCAGAGCTCTATGCCCGCAGCGAGCAGCTGCTGGATTCGCTCAAGGCCGGCCAAGTGGATGAGCAGGTGCCTGAGCCTCTGCAAGTGGTGTTCCGCCCTAGTGTGCAGCCCTACCTGATTTCTCTGTTCCGCCAGGACCCTGGCAAAGCCTTCGCAGCCTTGAAGGTGCCGACGTTGATTGTTCAGGGCGAGCACGACATTCAGGTGGGTGTGGAGGACGCCGATGCCTTGGCCGCCGCCAACCCGAAGGCGCGGCGGGTCATCATTCCTGGCATGAACCACGTGCTGCGCATCGTGCCTTTGGACATGAAGCAGCAACTGGCCTCCTACAACAACCCTAACCTGCCGCTGGCAGCGGGCCTGGCACGGGAACTGGCCAGCTTCGTCAAGGCGAACCGCTGAGCTTGGCTTCAGCTCTGGCCAGGGTGGCCGATACCCTCCTTACAGGAGGACTGTCACCATGTCTGATACACCCCTTAACGAGGCACCGGCCGAAGCGGCTACCCCCGCCCCCGGTGTCAACCTGCCATGGGGCGATGTTGCCCCAGAGCACCTGGAAGTGCTACGCCTGGCTGCCTTGCCCACAGACCGCACAGCAGGCCTGCGGCCCTTGCGGTTTGTGCAATATGGCTGGGCAGAACGGCACAGTGAGCGCTACAGCTTGCTGCGGCTGGTGATCAACCTGCCAGGCCAGCGCGTACGCAAGGAACAGAATTGCCTGGATGTCTGGGCCGATCATCAGGAACGGCGCCTGTTCACGCTGCCGGAAACCCTCAGTATCGAACCGGCCAACCGTGGCCTGGGTCGTTTTCTACTGGCCCAGGCGGCTACCTGGGCAAAGGTGCGCTGGCCCGCCTATCGCCTGGACAGTATCGAGCTGCCTAACCGCGACGCGCTGGTGGAAGACACTCGCTTGCGGCGTGACCATGTGCTGCGCACCCACGGGTTTGATGTGGTGTACGAAGACGCCCAGCACCTCAAGGGCAGTGTAAAGCCGGTGACCGTGAATGAGCTGCTGCCCAACTGGAACGGCGACAAGCTGCAGCGGATGGACACGCTGGAAACCGCCGCGCTGCTGCAACAGGCCGACAAAGGCTTGCAGGAGCAGGAGGTGAAGCTGCGCAAGCATGAGGAGCGCCTTAACAAGTACCGGCGTGAAGATGGCAGCCTGCGGTTTACCATCGCCTGTTTGATTGCGTTTGCGCTGTTCCAGGCCGCGCTCTTGATCTGGATTGCCACCCACCGATAGCGCGTGCGGCGATGCCTGTGCCGTTCATTCCCAGGCTTTGCCCGGTCCCACAGAGTTGGACTGCGCCGCATATGTGAAAGCAGGGGCACCGCCGTTCACTGTGTGGGAGCAGGGGCACCCTGCGAACAGGCGCCGCGCGTTACACCAGCCGTGCACCCAGCGCCTGCACAGACAGCGCCTG
>Ga0268349_1000121_pt1 | contig 15160 bp, 14 predicted proteins | sample G5R2_MAIN_18SEP2_FD_190164 | JGI IMG/M metagenome (GOLD analysis project Ga0268349, IMG submission 190164) | Phyllosphere microbial comminities from switchgrass, GLBRC, Michigan, United States - G5R2_MAIN_18SEP2017_LD1 | ecosystem: Host-associated > Plants > Phyllosphere > Phylloplane/Leaf...
TGTTTGGGGGAAGGCGGTTTGAGCATCAGGCCGGATCCGTAAAAAGCGATGGCCTATTAAACAAAACCCCCTGGCCTTTCGGCTAGAGGGTTTGTCAGCAACCTGAAACCCCAGGCAGGGCCTGGGGTTTCTTGTAAAGCGCATTACACACTCAGCGGCGCATCACTCGTCCAGGAACGAGCGCAGGTGCTCGCTACGGGTAGGGTGGCGCAGCTTGCGCAGGGCCTTGGCTTCGATCTGGCGGATACGCTCGCGAGTCACGTCGAACTGCTTGCCCACTTCCTCAAGGGTGTGGTCTGTGTTCATGTCGATACCGAAACGCATGCGCAGCACTTTGGCTTCGCGTGCAGTAAGGCCAGACAGGACTTCGCGGGTCGCTTCCTTCAGGCTTTCCACCGTAGCCACGTCGATCGGGGACTGCATGGTGGAGTCCTCGATGAAGTCGCCCAAGTGGGAGTCTTCGTCGTCACCAATCGGCGTTTCCATGGAGATCGGCTCTTTGGCGATCTTCAATACCTTACGGATTTTATCCTCAGGCATTTCCATGCGTTCGCCCAGCTCTTCCGGCGTCGGTTCGCGACCCATTTCCTGCAGCATCTGGCGGGAAATGCGGTTGAGCTTGTTGATCGTCTCGATCATGTGCACCGGAATACGGATGGTGCGTGCCTGGTCGGCAATGGAGCGAGTGATCGCCTGGCGAATCCACCAGGTGGCGTACGTGGAGAACTTGTAGCCACGACGGTATTCGAACTTGTCCACCGCCTTCATCAGGCCAATGTTGCCCTCCTGGATAAGGTCCAGGAACTGCAGGCCACGGTTGGTGTACTTTTTGGCGATGGAGATCACCAGACGCAGGTTCGCCTCGACCATTTCTTTCTTGGCGCGGCGAGCCTTGGCTTCGCCGATGGACATGCGACGGTTGATGTCTTTGATTTCAGCGACGGTGAGGCCGGTTTCGGCTTCAAGGTCGATCAGCTTCTGCTGGCAACGCTCTACCTCAGCCTGCACACGGCCGATGGCTTCAGCATATTTTGCCTTGCCACGGGCCAGGAAGGCTGCCCAGCCCTGGTCCACTTCGTTGGTAGGGAACAGGCGCAGGAAGTCTGCACGGGGCATACGAGCGTCACGCACGCACAATTGCATGATGGCGCGCTCTTGCGCACGCACGCGGTCCAGTGCACCACGCACCACCTCGACCAGCACTTCGAATTGCTTGGGTACCAGCTTGATCGGCATGAACAGCTCGGCCAGCTGCAGCATTTCGACAACAGCCTCCTTGCTGGCACGGCCGTGCTTCTTCAGTACCTTGCGGGTGACCGCCAGCTGCTCGGCAACAGCGCCGAAGCGTTGCTGGGCAATGACCGGGTCCGGACCGCTTTCGACTTCGTCTTCTTCCGAATCGCTGGCGTCGTCGTCCTCGTCGTCATCCTTCTCGGCCGCGGGAGCGGCTTTGGGGTCGACAGGCGGCGGCATGTCCGAGGGGCTGGCGATGGCGTCGTCAGGGTCGATGTAACCGCTAAGCACGTCCGACAGGCGGCCACCTTCGGTGGTGACGCGTTCGTACTCGCTAAGGATATATTCGACGGTACCTGGGAAGTGGGAGATAGCCCCCATGACTTCACGAATGCCTTCTTCGATACGCTTGGCGATTTCGATTTCGCCTTCGCGGGTCAGCAGCTCTACGGTGCCCATTTCACGCATGTACATGCGCACTGGGTCCGTGGTGCGGCCAATATCGGTCTCGACGGCGGCCAGCGCAGCGGCGGCTTCTTCGGCTGCGGCTTCGTCCGTGTCGGCTTCGGCCAACAGGAGAGCGTCCGCATCCGGAGCAGTCTCGAATACGTTGATCCCCATGTCGTTAATCATGCGGATGATGTCTTCCACCTGCTCCGGATCTGAAATATCCTCAGGCAGGTGGTCGTTGACCTCGGCGTAAGTCAGGTAACCCTGCTCACGACCACGGGTGATCAACTCTTTGATACGAGATTGCTGTTGCGCTTTTCCGGACATAACACCCTATCCACTGAAGGTCTTGGCGGGCAAAAAACAAGCCGAGGATTATACCCGAGCTAGGACCTCACACGCCAGTTGAGGTCGGGTTTTGTGCGTTTGCGTTTTGGCTAAGCAGTTCGCGCAGCAGGTTTTTTTCCTCTGCGTTCAAGTCGCCTTGCCGGGCCTTTCGAAGCAACAGTTCCAGGCTGCGCTCACGTTGGCGGGCTGACAGCCTGGAAATGGTGTCGAAAAACTGTTGTTCAAGGTTGTCGGCGTCAATCAACCATTCTTTCTCTGCCAAGGCCCGTAACAGGCGCCCCTGGTCAGTCCCGTGCCACCGGGCAATCAGTTGCAGGGCACGTAGCTGAGGGTTTTTCTGTAGCGCCTCAAGCAACGCGACCAGCAATTGAGCATGCTTCTGATCTTCATCGGCCAATTGGCTGGCAACTTCAACTTTCGTCGCCAGTTCCGGGTGGTGCAGTAACGTTCGTAGTGCGCTGAGCGTAGGTGGTTCCACCGCGGCCGGTATTCTCGGCCCTTTGGGCACAAAATCTGTGCGCTGGCCGGTGCGGTCCCACTTGCCGTCGCGTTTTTTACCACTGTACCCGTTGCCCTGCTTACGCGGCGTCCAGGCCTGTTCCGGCTCGTACGCTGGCGCTTCCAGGTACGCTGGCATATAGGCCTCCGAAGCCTCGAAGCTCCCGTGCGCACTGGCGTCCATGACCGGTGGCGCTTCCCGTTGCGCCGGTGCCAGCCGGCTCATGGCCTCACTGCTCAAGCCGGTGATTTCGCTGAGCCGGGCGCGCATCAGCGCTTTGAGGTTGGCCCCAGGCACCTGGTCAATCAAAGGCGCCGCCAGGGTTGCCATGTGGGCCTTGCCTTCCAGCGAGCGCGGGTCCGCTTCTTCGGACAACTGCTGAAAGAAATAATCCGCTAGCGGTTGTGCGTGTTGCGCAATGCGTGCTTTGAAGGCATCCAGCCCCTCGGCACGAATCAGCGTGTCTGGGTCTTCCCCTTCGGGCAGGAACAGAAAGCGTGCCTTGCGGCCGTCCTGCAGGCTGGGCAAAGCAGCTTCCAAGGCGCGCCAAGCGGCATTGCGGCCTGCCTGGTCTCCGTCAAAGCAGAACAGGATGCTGGGCACGATGCGAAATAGCCGCTTGATGTGCTCTTCGCTGGTTGCCGTGCCCAAGGTCGCAACGCCATTGCGCAAACCTTGCTGGGCTAACGCAATCACGTCCATGTAGCCTTCGACCACGATCACTTCATCGAGGTTGCGATTGTACTTGCGCGCTTCGAACAGCCCGTAAAGCTCCTGCCCCTTATGAAACACCGGTGTTTCCGGAGAGTTCAGGTATTTGGGCTTGTCGTCGCCTAGCACGCGCCCGCCGAAAGCAATGGTTCGCCCACGGCTGTCGCGTATGGGAAACATCACGCGATCGCGGAAACGGTCATACCGTTTGCCGGTTTCGGCATTTTCGATCAACAAACCTGCATCGATCATCGCCCGCTGCTGCAGCGTATCGCTCCCCAAGTGCTTGAGCAGGTTGTCCCAGCCCGGTGGAGCAAAGCCCAGGCCGAAATCCCGTGCGATTTCACCGGTAAGCCCCCGGCCTTTCAGGTACTCCACGGCGCTTTTGCGCGCGGGGCTTTGCCGAAGGGCCTGGCGGTAGAAATCCGCTGCCGCTGCCAGCAATGGGTACAGCGGAGAATCCGTTGGCTGGCGAGGTTTGCTCCCGCGCCGAGACTCCTCGCGTGGCACTTCCATGCCTGCGGCCTTGGCCAGGTCCTCGACCGCCTGGACGAAATCCAGGTTGTCGTGGTCCATCACGAAACCGAGGGCATTGCCCCCTGCACCGCAACCAAAGCAGTAATAGAACTGCTTGTCAGGGCTGACGCTGAAGGAAGGCGTCTTTTCCTTGTGGAACGGGCAGCAGGCGGTAAAATTCTTGCCGGCTTTTTTCAATTGAACGCGTGCGCTTACCACATCCAGGATGTCGGTGCGGTTCAGCAGGTCGTCAATGAAGCCTTGCGGGATAAGCCCGGCCATTCCATGCCCTCAGGCTAAGGTGTGGAGGGGACAAGATGTTTGGCACCTAGGCAGTGCACTACGCAGCGAGCGGCGTGTAACCAAGCGGGGAGAGTAAAGCGTTTGGATCGCGGTTGGCAGCACAAGGCCGCCCGCCGGAATGACCTGATACACAATTGCCAACAGCCCGGCGTTTAAAGGCCGGGCCAGACAAATGCTTGCAGCGAACGCCTATTAGTACAGGCGAACGGCGCGGCGCTGTTCGCGCTGGACTTTCTTGGCATGACGCTTGACTGCGGCTGCAGCCTTGCGCTTGCGCTCGGAAGTCGGCTTTTCGTAAAACTCGCGGCTACGAACTTCAGCCAGTACACCGGCTTTTTCGCAGGAGCGCTTGAAACGACGCAGAGCTACGTCGAAGGGTTCGTTCTCTTTAACTTTGACGGCTGGCATCCAGGGCTACCTTAATTCATTACCGGGGCAACGTACCCCTGCATAAAGCGCGGTGGAATACGTCGGTTTTCAAGGGTTGCGGATGTTACCCCTTGGAGGCGCGGAATGCAAAGCCTCTGATCGAAAACCGCTGGTCGGCGCCGCGGGCCACGACTATGATGCGCGCCTTCGTTACCGCCTCGGCAAAGGCTATTGATACCCATGCTAGTACTGGGACTGGAAACATCCTGCGATGAAACGGGCGTTGCGCTGTACCACAGCGAGCATGGCCTGCTCGGCGACGCGCTATTCAGCCAGATCGATCTGCACCGCGTCTATGGCGGTGTAGTACCTGAACTCGCCTCACGCGATCACGTCAAGCGCATGCTGCCCCTGATCCGGGAAGTGCTGGGCCAGGCCGGTCGTACCTCCCGCGATATCGACGCCATCGCCTACACCGCAGGCCCTGGCCTGGTAGGCGCGTTGCTGGTCGGCGCCTCCTGCGCTCAAGCCATGGCGTTTGCCTGGGGCATTCCTGCGCTGGGCGTGCACCACATGGAAGGCCACCTGTTGGCCCCTATGCTGGAAAGCAACCCCCCCGCATTCCCCTTTGTAGCGTTGCTGGTATCAGGCGGGCACACCCAACTGGTACGAGTCGACGGCATCGGCCGCTACGAACTGCTAGGTGAAAGCCTCGACGACGCAGCCGGCGAAGCCTTCGACAAAACCGCCAAGCTGATGGGCCTGCCGTACCCAGGCGGGCCGGAAATCGCCCGCCTGGCCGAGCAGGGCACTGCAGGCCGTTTCACGTTCCCGCGGCCAATGACAGACCGCCCCGGCCTGGACTTGAGCTTCAGCGGCCTGAAAACCTTTACCCTCAACACCTGGCAGCAGTGCAAGGCCGCAGGTGACGACAGCGAGCAGACCCGTTGTGACATCGCATTGGCCTTCCAGCAAGCAGTCGTGGATACGCTGGCCATCAAGTGCAAGCGGGCGTTGAAGCAAACCGGCCTCAATCAGTTGGTGATTGCCGGTGGGGTAAGTGCGAACCAGGCGTTGCGCACGTCGCTCGAAGCGCTTACGGCGCAGCTGGGCGGTGGGGTGTTCTACGCACGGCCCCGTTTCTGCACGGACAATGGAGCGATGATTGCCTATGCCGGTTGCCAGCGGCTACTGGCTGGTCAGCACGAGCAACTGGGTATACACGTTCATGCGCGCTGGCCCATGGAGCAATTGCCGCCGATTTAAAAATGCCGTTCGTGCCCACCGAGAAGGGCACGCAGGTTGGCCCGGTGGCGCCATACAACCAGCAATGTGAGCACCGCCATCGGCAGCAGCGCCTGGGGTGCTTTCCAAGCCAGCAAGGGCAACGTAAGTGGAATGGCCGTGAGGGACGCCAGCGAAGCGGTACGGCTGAGTGCGAAGGTCAGTAGCCACAGGCCTACGGCCAGGGCCAGAGCAGGCGGATACAGGCCTAGAAGCACACCGGCTGCAGTCGCAACGCCCTTGCCGCCGCGGAAATTGAAATACAGCGGAAACAGATGGCCAATCACCGCACACAAGCCGACCCAGGCCTGGGCCTGCAAGCCCAGCCCCAGAGCCTTGGCCAGCAGTACAGGGGCTACGCCCTTGAGAAGGTCGCCTAACAAGGTCAGTATGGCCAGCTTGCGCCCTGCCACCCGTAACATGTTAGTGGCGCCTGCGTTGCCCGAACCGCTGGCACGGGGGTCCGGCATGCCGGCCTGGCGGCTGAGCAGGATGGCGAAGGACACGGAGCCAAGCAGGTAGGCCAAGGCGGCCAGTAACCAGGACATGCTAACCCTTCCGAGCGTGGACGTTCGGATTCTAACGGCGCAACGCGCCTTTGTCGTTACAGGAGAGGTACGTGGACATCGTGTTCATCGAAGGGCTGGAGGTCGATACGGTCATCGGCGCCTATGATTGGGAACGTGAGATTCGCCAATGCCTGCGGCTGGACTTCAGTTTTGGCTGGGACAACCGTTTGCCCGCCGCCAACGATGACCTCACCCAGGCGCTGGACTACGCCAAGGTGTCCGAAGCGGTACAAACCTTTGCTGAAACCGCCCGTTTCGAGTTGGTGGAAACCTTCGCCGAGCGCCTGGCAGCGACCCTTATGCGTGATTTTTCCATCACCTGGTTGCGTGTACGGGTCACCAAGCCGGGTGCCGTTCCCGCGGCCAAGGGTGTAGGCGTGGAGATCGAGCGCGGATGCCGCTGACCCGTGTCTACCTGGGGCTCGGTAGCAATATCGACCGCCATACACACTTGCACGCGGGCCTGGATGCCCTGGCTTGCATGCTGGAAGATATGCGCCTTTCACCGGCCTTCGAAAGCGAAGCCGTGGGGATCAAGAGCGATCCTTTCATCAACCTGGTGGTAACCGGCCTTACCGACTTGCCGCTGATGGCGCTGGACCGCAAGCTCAAGTTTATCGAAGCGGACAACGGCCGCTATGCCCCCGACCGCAAGGGGCTACCGCTCGATATCGACGTGTTGATGTATGGCGAGCAAGTAGGCAATTTTGATGGCCTGGTGCTGCCGCGTGCCGAGATTCTGCGCAACGCCTTTGTGCTATGGCCGTTGGCGTTGCTGGCCCCGGACACGCTACACCCCGGCGAGGGGCGTAGCTTTGGCAGCCTGTGGGAAAACGCAGCCATTGACCAGCGCCTTGAGCCAGTGCCTTTCCACTGGCAACCCAAGGGTCAAGGCTGAGCACCCCCCCTGCAATAGTCGATCACGGCGTGCAGGCGCGCCTGCTTCAATGCCTCGCCCAAGGCTGGGCCTGAAAAACCTGCCTCGATCAGCGGCTTTACCGCCACACCCCTCACGGCGGCTGCCAGGTCCTGCAGTTGGGTGGCCAGCGGGTCCGGCTGCTGGCCTTGAGCACGCAGGGCCAGTGCACACACCTGCACGAACTCCTCAAACCGTTGCGGGCGCCGGTACACATCGAACGCCTGCAGCATATCCAGCAGGGGTTGCGGTCCGAGCGCGACGCCCTGGCAAGCCTGGCCTGCGTAGCGGTCGCTGAGTTGAGCCAGCTCCTGGCACTCCCTTGGCACCTTGAACCGCTGGCTAAGGGCGAGCACGGCCGGTTCCCCCAAGCCCAAGAGCAGGCTGGCCCAGCGCACGGTAAGGGGTTGGTCCGTTTGGGCGGCGAGCTGAAGGCTGCTCAGGTTCAAGTTGCTTACCGTCTTCAGTTCCGGGAAAAGCACGCCTTGGGCCCCGCAGGCCGTCAATACCTCGAAAAAAACGCGCGGCGTAGGCTCCATCAGTGCTCGCGAAATTTCTTTCCAGCTGCGCTCCGGCGTCAGCGCTTGCAGTTCTCCAGAGGCGCTCAGGGTGTGCATCAGCTCAAGAGTTTGAGGGGCAATACGAAAACCCAACGGGGCATAGCGCGCGGCGAACCGCGCCACGCGAAGCACACGCAAAGGATCTTCAGCGAAGGCGGGGGCCACATGACGTAACCAGCGACCGTTCAGGTCAGCCTGGCCGCTGTAAGGGTCTATGATGTGGCCGTCGTCGTCTTCGGCCATGGCATTGATGGTCAGGTCACGGCGTAACAGGTCTTCTTCAAGGGTGACCTCCGGGCTAGCATGGAACACAAAGCCACCGTAGCCGCGGCCACTCTTGCGTTCGGTGCGGGCCAGGGCATACTCCGCCCCGGTGGTAGGGTGAATAAATACGGGAAAGTCTGCACCTACTGGGCGGTAGCCCAGGTCAAGCATGTCTTGAGCACTGGCACCGACCACCACCCAATCCACATCCGTAACAGGCAGGCCTAGCAACTGGTCGCGGACGGCACCGCCAACCTTATACATTTTCATGGGGTTCTCCTTCAGCGCCACAGGATATACCCACGGCGCAGAAGGATCAGCTCAGAGGTGAACCACGGCCATGTCCAGGCGGCCATAGTCACCGTCGTTGTGGTCAGTGCGTGGCGGTACGTGATGGGTTTTCACGATACGGTCGCCTTGCACGGTTTCCAGGTGCACGTCGAAACCCCACAGCCGATGAAGGTGCTTGAGCACCTCTTCGGTAGACTCCCCAAGCGGTTTACGGTCGTGTTGCTGGTGGCGCAGCGTAAGGGACCGGTCGCCACGGCGATCGATACTGTAAATCTGCACGTTAGGCTCTCGGTTGCCCAGGTTGTATTGAGCCGCCAGGGTTTCGCGGATCAGCCGATAGCCATCATCGTCGTGAATGGCGGGGACCATCAGGTCATCGCGCTGGTCATCATCCAGAATGCTGAACAGCTTGAGGTCACGGATAACCTTGGGCGACAGGTACTGCAGGATGAAGCTCTCGTCCTTGAAGCTGCTCATGGCAAATTTGACCGTCGAAAGCCAGTCACTGCCGGCGATTTCCGGGAACCAGCGCCGATCTTCCTCATCTGGGTTTTCGCAGATACGGCGGATGTCCCGGTACATGGCAAAGCCCAGCGCATAGGGGTTGATGCCGCTGTAGTACGGGCTATCGTAGCCCGGCTGGAATACAACGCTGGTGTGGGATTGCAGAAACTCCATCATGAACCCGTCGGTCACCAGCCCTTCGTCATACAGGTCGTTCATGAGCGTGTAATGCCAGAACGTTGCCCAGCCTTCGTTCATTACCTGGGTTTGCCGCTGGGGATAGAAATACTGGGCGATCTTGCGCACAATTCTTACCACCTCACGCTGCCAGCCCTCCAGCAATGGCGCATGCTTTTCAATAAAGTACAGGATGTTTTCCTGGGGCTCGGGCGGGAACCGTGAATGGTCCTGATCGCTGATCTTTTCCATGGCCTTGGGAATGGTTCGCCACAGGTCATTGATCTGCCGCTGCAAGTGTTCTTCACGGTCTTTCTGGCGGCGGCGCTCTTCTTCGGCCGAAATAGGGTAGGGGCGCTTGTAGCGATCCACGCCGTAGTTCATCAGGGCATGGCAGGAGTCCAGCAGTTCCTCTACGGCGTCGATGCCATGGCGCTCTTCGCACTGCATGATGTACTGCTTGGCAAACACCAGGTAGTCGATGATCGAACTGGCATCTGTCCAGGTGCGGAACAGGTAGTTGCCTTTGAAGAAGCTGTTGTGGCCATAGCAAGCGTGGGCAATGACCAGCGCTTGCATACCGATGGTGTTTTCCTCCATCAGGTAGGCAATGCACGGGTCCGAGTTGATCACGATCTCGTAGGCCAGGCCCATTTGCCCACGGGTGTAAGACTTTTCGGTGCTAAGAAAATGCTTGCCATAGGACCAGTGGTGATAACCCAAAGGCATGCCCACCGAGGCATAGGCATCCATCATCTGCTCGGCCGTGATGACTTCAATCTGGTTGGGGTAGGTATCCAGGGCATAGCGCGCTGCGATACGGCCAATTTCACGGTCGTAGGCCTGGATAAGCTCGAACGTCCATTCCGAGCCAACGGACAGCGGTTGACGCTTCTGCTCTCTCGCGTTCATGTCACAAGCCTGCGCTGGAAAAGTTCACGGAACACCGGGTAGATATCCCCGGCTGTCACCAACTGTTGCTGGGCGAACGTGTCCGGGAAATGATCCCCGATCCGCTCGTACTCGAACCATAGGGCCTGATGTTCCCGTGGCGTGATCTCCACATAGGTGTAGTACTGCACATGAGGCATGATCTGCTTGGTCAGAATCTCCCGGCAGAGGGGCGAATCATCGTTCCAGTTGTCTCCGTCTGAGGCCTGGGCGGCATAAATATTCCAGTCGTTGCTGGGATAACGCTCGGCCATGATTTCCTGCATCAGTTTCAAGGCGCTGGACACAATGGTGCCGCCGGTTTCCCGAGAATAGAAAAACTCTTCTTCATCCACCTCGCGGGCGCTGGTGTGGTGCCGAATGAACACCACTTCGATCTTGTCGTAATTACGCTTGAGGAACAGGTAGAGCAGGATAAAAAAGCGCTTGGCGATGTCTTTGGTCGCCTGGGTCATGGACCCTGACACGTCCATCAGGCAGAACATCACCGCCTTGGAGCTAGGCTTGGGGTGCTTGACCAGCAGGTTGTATTTCAAGTCGAACGTGTCGAGGAATGGCACCCGGTGAATGCGAGCGCTGAGCTTTTCCACTTCTGCTTCAAGTAGTTGAATATCGCCGAAGTTATCCGGCTCCTCCCGTCGCAAACGCTCTAGTTCGGCTTTTGCCTCACGCAGCTTGGCGCGGCTGCTGCCCGAGAGCGCGATACGCCTAGCGTGGGCTGAACGAAGGGTACGCACGATATTGATACGGGAAGGGTTGCCTTCGTTGGCAATACCAGCCCGCACGGTCTTGAACGTTTCCGAACCTGTGAGGTGGCGTTTTACAAGGTTGGGCAGTTCCAGGTCTTCGAACATGAATTCAAGGAATTCTTCCTGGGTAATCTGGAACACGAACTCGTCCATGCCTTCGCCGGAGTTGCCTGCCTTTCCAGCGCCTTTCCCACCCCCTCCACCTTGAGGGCGGGGGATATGCTGGCCTGAGGTGAACTCCTTGTTGCCAGGGTGAACAGTGGTCTGCTTGCCACCGCGGCCGTGGTGAAGTACGGGCTCATCGATATCACGGCCAGGAATGCTGATCTGCTCGCCGTGTTCCATGTCCGTGATGGAGCGGCGGCTTACGGCTTCTTCTACCGCTTTCTTGATGTGGTCACGGTACCGCCGCAGAAACCGCTGGCGGTTCACCGTGCTCTTGTTCTTGCCATTCAGGCGTCGGTCGATCACATAACTCATCAGAGCCCCCCCGGGGCAGCTTCAAGCCTCACGCTTCAAGCTGCAAGAATTCGGCGTACGCAAGGCTGCCCTGCGATACCGGGCAGCTTGCCGCTTGGAGCTTGTCACTTGCCGCTTGGCTACTGAGACTTGCGCACGCGCAAATACCATTCCGACAGCAACCGCACTTGCTTGTCGGTATACCCACGCTCGACCATACGGGTAACAAAGTCGTTGTGTTTCTGCTGGTCCTCTTTGCTGGCCTTGGCGTTGAAACTGATAACCGGCAGAAGGTCCTCAGTGTTGGAGAACATTTTCTTCTCGATTACCACACGCAGCTTCTCGTAACTGAGCCAGGTGGGGTTCTTGCCATTGTTATTGGCACGCGCACGCAACACGAAGTTGACGATTTCGTTGCGGAAATCCTTCGGGTTACTGATGCCGGCTGGTTTTTCGATTTTTTCCAGTTCTTCGTTCAGGGCTACCCGATTAAGGATTTCGCCGGTTTCCGGGTCGCGGTACTCCTGGTCCTGAATCCAGAAGTCAGCATAAAGCACGTAGCGGTCAAAGATGTTTTGCCCGTATTCGCTATAGGATTCCAGGTAAGCCGTCTGGATCTCCTTGCCGATGAACTCGATGTAGCGAGGGGCAAGGTACTCTTTCAGGTAGCGCAGGTAGCGCTCACGTGTTTCGGCAGGGAATTGCTCCTGCTCGATCTGGTGCTCCAGCACGTAAAGCAGGTGAACAGGGTTTGCCGCCACTTCGTGAGGGTCAAAGTTGAATACCTTCGAAAGAATCTTGAAGGCAAAGCGCGTGGACAGGCCGTTCATGCCTTCGTCAACACCCGCCGAGTCTCGGTATTCCTGAATAGACTTGGCTTTGGGGTCTGTGTCCTTCAGGTTTTCGCCGTCATACACGCGCATCTTTGAATAGATATTAGAGTTATCGGGCTCCTTGAGGCGTGAAAGCACCGTGAATTGCGCCAGCATCTTCAACGTATCTGGTGCGCAATGCGCTCTTGAGAGCGAGCTGTTGACCAGCAGCTTGTCATAGATCTTGATCTCGTCGCTAACCCGCAAGCAGTAGGGCACCTTCACGATGTAGATCCGATCGATAAAGGCTTCGTTGTTCTTGTTGTTGCGGAAGGTATGCCACTCCGATTCGTTCGAATGCGCCAGCAGTACGCCGGTAAAGGGAATGGCACCCAACCCTTCCGTACTGTTGTAGTTGCCTTCCTGCGTGGCGGTAAGCAAGGGGTGAAGCACCTTGATCGGTGCCTTGAACATTTCCACGAATTCCATCATGCCTTGGTTGGCACGGCACAGCGCGCCTGAATAGCTGTAGGCGTCTGCGTCGTTCTGCGGGAATTCCTCAAGCTTGCGGATATCCACCTTGCCCACCAGGGCAGAAATATCTTGGTTGTTTTCATCCCCAGGCTCGGTCTTGGCCAAGGCAATCTGGTTGAGGATGGAAGGGTAGAGCTTGACCACTTTGAACCGGCTGATATCGCCACCGAACTCCGCCAGGCGTTTGGTCGCCCACGGGGACATGATGGTGTTCAGGTACCGCTTGTCGATGCCGTAGTCTTCTTGAAGGATGTCACCGTCTTCGGCCACGTTGAACAGCCCCAGCGGGGACTCGAACACAGGCGACCCTTTTATGGCGTAAAACGGCTCCTTTTCCATCAATTGCTTGAGTTTTTCTGCAAGCGAGGATTTGCCGCCCCCTACTGGGCCCAACAAGTAAAGGATCTGTTTCTTCTCTTCCAAGCCCTGCGCCGCATGCCGGAAGTAGGAGACGATCTGGTCGATGCAGTCTTCCATCCCATGGAAGTCCTTGAACGCTGGGTAGCGCCGGATCGTCTTATTGGAAAAGATGCGGGACAGCCTGGAATTGTTCGCCGTTTCCACCAGTTCCGGCTCGCCAATGGCCGTAAGCAAGCGCTCGGCCGCAGACGCATAGGCCTTGCGGTCGGTCTTGCAGAGCTCCAGGTATTCCTGAAGCGAGAATTCTTCCTGTCGCGTGCTTTCGAAACGTTGTTGGAAGTGGCTAAAAATACTCATGACGTCACCTCGCTCGATACCGGAGCCGACGTCGGATCACTCAGCCGATGCTTGGTGGCAGCCGGCATGAGCCTGCTGCCATTACCCCCCAGAACACCTGAAAATCTCCACCGATGACCCGCGCGCCGGTGTACCGGCTCTCCCCTGTTTTGGATGGCCTGGGCTTAAGGATAGTTGGTAATCCAGAAATTCAAGGCCAACTAGGGCTAGTTTCACAAACGGCGGGGCGCAAAAGCGCTGGGGCGCCCGTAAAACGGGTCCCCTGCGGGTGTTACAGGTGACAAAAAAATTCAGCTGGGTGCTGGCGGATCTATTTCATCAGGGAAGGTTGTGCGCCAGCGCTCAAAACCGCCATCAAGACTATAGACGTCCGAAAAGCCTTGGCTAGCCAGATAAGCGGCTGCCGACTGGCTTGAATTGCCGTGGTAGCACACAACCACCAGAGGGGCATCAAGATCAGCCTTGGCAATAAAGTCGTGCAACGAGTGATTGTCCAGGTGCGTTGCCTGGCGTATGTGGGCATTGGCAAAGGTCTGCGGGTCGCGAATATCGACCACTACGGCGCCCTTTTCCCTCAGGCTTTGGGCTTCCTGCGGGGCAATACGTTTGAATTCCGACATGTTGGCTTTTCTACCCCTCAAGGGTTGGGTGAACATTTGCAGCGGTGGAGCTGCAAGGTGTCCACGTTCATCAGTGTCATGGCGTTGCCCCACACGCACCCGGTGTCCAAGGCAAACACGCCTGGCTCGTTGCAGCGGCCTTCCAGTGCTGCCCAGTGACCAAAGACGATGCGCACATGGCGGCTACGGCGGCCCTTGTGGCTGAACCAGGGTGCGTACCCTGGTGGTGCATTGTCGGCGCCTTCCTTGCCTTTGAGGTCCAGCTTGCCTTCGCGCGTGCAGAAGCGCATACGCGTAAAGTAATTGGTGATCATGCGCAGGCGGGTGACGCCGGACAGGTCCTTGCTCCATTTGGCCGGCTCGTTGCCGTACATACCGTCCAGGTAAGCAGTGATGAGGTTGTCATCGCGCAGCGCGTTTTCCACTTCAGCGGCATAGCCCAGCGCCTTGCCCAGTGTCCAGTTTGGCGGAATGCCGGCATGCACCATGGCAATGTTGCGTAGCTCGTCGTAATGCAACAGCTTTTGGCCGCGTAGCCATTGCACCAGCTCGGGGGCATCGGCTGCATCCAGCACTTCCCTTAGCGTGTCTCCCTTCTTCAGGCGCTCGATGTTATACCAGGCCGCAATCAGATGAAGGTCATGGTTGCCCAGTGTGCACACCAGCGAATCGCGGATGGCATACAGAAAGCGCAGTGTTTCAAGAGACTGTGGCCCCCGGTTCACCAGGTCACCCACCGACCATAGCTGGTCGCGTGCGGGATCGAAGGCCACCTCGTCCAGCAGGCGCTTGAGTGGGTCCAGGCACCCTTGCAGGTCACCGACGGCGTACACGGCCATCAGTGAAGGGCACCTGGAACAGCGAGCCGGAAGGGCGCGATAATGGCATCGAAGGGTGTTCCATCTTCTGCCACCATCTGGTAACTGCCTTGCATGATACCCACCTGGGTCGCCATGATGGTCCCGCTGCTATAGGTGTGGCTTTGCCCTGCGCCGATCAACGGCTGCTGGCCAATCACCCCTGGGCCGCGTACTTCTTCGACCTTGCCATTGCCGTCTGTGATAACCCAATGCCGAGATACCAGGCGCGCGGCCATCTCTCCTTGGTTACGCACAGTCACGGTATAGGCGAACGCGTAACGCCCTTGGGCAGGGTTCGATTGTTCGGACAGAAAACGGGTGTCAACAGAAACATCTATGCGGTAACGAAGCTCGGGCATGAGGCGGCCTTTAAAACGAAAGCGGAGAAACAAGCCATACGTGGAGTCTAGGCCATCGTGTGATCAATGGCCTGAGCCATGCTCGTGCGCCGATGTGCTATCGGT
>Ga0268349_1000122_pt1 | contig 15123 bp, 14 predicted proteins | sample G5R2_MAIN_18SEP2_FD_190164 | JGI IMG/M metagenome (GOLD analysis project Ga0268349, IMG submission 190164) | Phyllosphere microbial comminities from switchgrass, GLBRC, Michigan, United States - G5R2_MAIN_18SEP2017_LD1 | ecosystem: Host-associated > Plants > Phyllosphere > Phylloplane/Leaf...
GTGAATCGAGGTGACCACGAACTCATGGCTGCCCGCTTCGGGCTCCATGATGCACAGGTCGGTAATGATGCCCACCGGCCCTGCCCCTGGTAGCCCAAGGCGCTTGCGCGAATCGCCGCCTTCGCCGTGGCCTACAGAGGTGATGAAGTCCAGTTTTTCTACAAAGCTGCGGTGGGACTGCTTGAGAATGATCAGCACGCTCTTGGCAGAACCGGCGATTTCAGGCGCTCCCCCAGCCCCTGGCAGGCGCACCTTGGGCGTGTGGTAATCGCCTACCACCGTGGTGTTGATGTTACCGAAACGGTCGACCTGTGCAGCCCCCAGGAAGCCGACGTCGATGCGGCCGCCCTGCAGCCAGTAACGGAAGATTTCGCCTGTTGGCACTACGGTGTCAGCGGTTTCCGCCAGCTCGCCATCGCCGATAGACAGGGGCAGTACCGTGGGTTTGGCGCCAATGGGGCCGGACTCATAGATCAGCACCACATCAGGGGACGAGGTCAACCGAGCCAGGTTCGCGGCCTTGGACGGCAAGCCGATGCCCACAAAGCAGACCGAACCGTTTTTCAGGCGGCGGGCCGCTGCCACAGTCATCATTTCGGACGTGGAGTAAGTCATCAGGCGTGCTCTCCGGCTTGGCTGAGTTTGGCGCGGTATTCTTCGAAGTCGCGCGTGCCGCGCACGTACTCATCGATCCAGGCCGTAAAGGTGTCACGGCCCCGTGCGATAGGGTCCCAGGCTTGGTAGAAGCGGTTGTCACGCTCGGTATACCCGTGGGCATAGGAGGGATGCGAGCCCCCTGGCACCAGGCAGACGGCACTCAAGGCCCAGGTCGGCAACACGCAGGCATTCATCGGGGCCTGCAGATCATCCACAATCTCCTCAACGGTGACGATGCAGCGCTTAGCCGCCAGGGCGGCTTCCTTCTGTACCCCTAGAATGCCCCACAGCAACACATTGCCCTTACGGTCGGCCTTTTGTGCATGGATCACGGTCACATCCGGGCGTACCGAGGGCACCGCAGCCAGCACTTCGCCCGTAAAGGGGCAGGTCACTGTCTTGATCAGCGGGTTGACCTTGGGCAAGTCGGAGCCTGCGTAGGCGCGCAGTACCGCAAAAGGCAGCCCAGAGGCGCCGGCTACGTAGGCGTTGGCCAGGTCAGCGTGGCTGTGCTCTTCGATCTCGATCGCCCGGGGCCACTGCTTTTCCACAGCGTCGCGCAGGCGGTGCAGCGAGCCGACGCCAGGGTTGCCACCCCAGGAGAAGATCAGTTTACGCGCGCACCCTGCACCGATCAGCTGGTCATAAATCAGGTCTGGGGTCATGCGCACCAAGGTCAGGTCTTTCTTTGCCTGACGGATGATCTCGTGGCCGGCGGCCGTAGGAATAAGGTGAGTAAACCCTTCAAGGGCGACGGTATCGCCATCGTTCACGAATTGCTTCACAGCCTCGTGGAGTGAGAGAAGCTCAGCCATGTCGCGAGGACTCCTTTTTGTTGGAGGGGTTGGCCATTGGCAGCCCCTATGCGTACGTGCCAAGCAGGTTACGATCCCGCACCGTCCCGTACAATCCGATTATCGAGTATGCGTTCGGTGATCGAACGTATACTCCTAGCCGTTACGTGGCGTCGGCATGGCTCACGCGGCCCTTTATATAGACCGCTGCCGTGGCCAGCACCGCCGGTACCAACAGTGCCGTGAGCACTTGAGCGAACGTCCAGCCGGCACCCAGCAGCGCCGCCCCACTGGAAGCACCCAAGATGGCGCCGAATCGACCGATGCCTAGCATCCAGGACACGCCCGTGGCGCGGGCCTGCGTGGGGTAATAACGCGCCGCCAGCGAAGGCATCGCGGACTGGGCACCGTTCACGCACATGCCGGCCATCAGCACCAGGGTCGCCAGCAGCACAAAATTGCCCAGGCTCTGGCCCACCGCATACGCAAGCACGCCGGCCAAGCAATAAAAGGTGGCAATCACCTTGTGCGGGTTGAAGCGATCCATGGCCCAGCCGACGGCAACCGCACTGAGTACGCCGCCAAACTGGAACAATCCGCCGATAAACGCGGCCTGCTCCATGCTCGCACCAGTGTCTCGAATAAGGGTGGGCAGCCAACTGGTCAACAGGTACACGATCACCAAGCCCATGAAGTAGGTCAGCCACAGCAACAGAGTGCCGGCTTTATAGGTGCCGGAGAACATGACGGCAAACACGTTGCGGGCATTTACCGTCGTCAGCTCAGGCACACTGAAGGTGTTTGCCTGGGCGACTACGGTAGGGCTGATAGGCGCCAGCACCTGGCGAACGCGGTCCATGCCACGGTTACGCACAATGAGGAAACGTGCGGATTCGGGCAGCCAGATCATTAGCACCACCAGCAACACCAGAGGTAGCACGCCGCCCAGCAGGAGCAGGCTATGCCAGCCGTACGCTGGAATAAGTTTGGCAGAGATAAAGCCACCTCCGGCCATGCCCAGGTTGAAGCCACAGAACATGCTGGTCACCAGCAAAGACTTGAGGCGTTCGGGGGTGTATTCGGACAGCAACGTAGTGGCGTTGGGCATGCCCGCCCCCAAGCCGATACCGGTAAGCAGGCGCAGGATCATGAGTTGATCGATGTTCGTGCTGTAGGCCGACGCCAGGCTGAAGACGCCAAACACGGCCACCGCTGCCACCAGCACTACCTTGCGGCCAAAGCGGTCAGCCAGTGGCCCCGAACCCAGGGCACCGAACACCATCCCGACCAGTGCCGCGCTCATGACTGGCCCCAGGCTACCCTTGGGCAAGCCCCAATCCTGAGACAAGGCAGGGGCGATGAACCCCATGGCGGCCGTGTCCAGGCCATCGAGAAACACGATCAGAAAACACAGCAGGACAACCCGCCATTGGAAGCGGGACAACGGTTGGCTATTGATAAACGACTGAACGTCGAGGCAATGGCCTGAAGCAGCGTAAGGACGGTTCATTATTTTTATTCCACCGAAGGCGCCCGCCGAACGCTTCGGCGAGTGAGGCGACATTAAGAGGCGCCTCCGCGTACCGTCAATTCGGCAAAGGGCAATCAGTGCGTTTATCGAACAGAGCTTGTCAGCTGAACAGTTGAGTGCTCAGGTCCCGGCTGGCAGCCAGCATGATCGGCAGAAAACGCTGTTCCAACTCGCCTCGGCCTACGCGTCCGGCATGGGTGCTGACATTCAACGCTGCCAATACCTGGCCGGACGCGTCGTACACCGGTACGGCAATGGAGCGCAGGCCTTGCTCCAGCTCCTGGTCGACAATGCACCAGCCCTGCTGTCGCACCTGTTCCAGGCACGCTTTGAGTTGGTCCCGGCTGGTGAGGGTTTTGCGGGTCTTAGGTTGCAACTCCACATGGCTCAGGTAATCACCCAGAGTGGCATCGTCCAGCGCCGACAGCAGAATCCGCCCCATGGAGGTGCAATACGCCGGCAACCGGCCACCTACCGAAAGGTCGACCGAGATCAACCGCTGGGTAGTCGCACTGCGTGCGATATAAAGAATGTCATCGCCCTCAAGGGTGGCCATGTTACAGGCCTCATGAAGTTGCTCGCTCATGCGATCCAGGTAAGGCTGCGCCGACACGGCCAGGGGCGTTGAGGACAAGTAGGCATGCCCTAACGTGAGCACCTTGGGCAACAACGAATAGGTCCGCCCATCGGTGGTGGCGTACCCCAGTTTGATCAAGGTATGCAGGCACCGGCGCACAGCTGCCCGAGGAATTTCAGTGCGGTGGCTGATCTGGGCAATGGTGAGGTGGCGCTTGCGCTCCTGAAAGGCCTGGACCACGGCCAGCCCTCTGGCCAGAGACGTCATAAAGTCAGGGTCTCCGGCGAACGCCTGTATACGTTTAGCCGGTGACGCCACGATAGGCGGCGCGAGCGAACTGAACGCAGTGTGAAGTTGATCGTTCACGGTAGGTTCTCCTGGCCAGAATGTGCCGTAGAATGCAGGTCGATTATCGAACGGCTGGCCGATTACCGCAATTGGCCAGCCCGCCGCTTCCCTTCCCCACACCGCTACGCACCTTGAGGAAGGCTCGGCGACCAGCCGTTTGTTTTATTGCCACGGGGTTGGCCAATGGCAAACGTAAAAATAAAAACATGAATGGCATTAAACCTTTTTGTGCATATAAGGATCCAAACAAGTGCGATACACCTGCGCTTTGCTATATTTGGAAACCTCCTGGAAGTTGACTAACTGTAACTTATAGCGCTAACGTTGCCTTACCTGTTCCCAGGCACCGCCAATAGGGTTACGGGTATACTCCCACTTCCAATGCTCATAAAGGTAAGCATGTGACTAAAGACGAACTGCGCGCAGAACTTGAGCGCCAGGAAAAACGCTTCAAGGATGTGTACGGTGGAGAAATCACCACTTATGCCGCGCAACCTGAACCTGAACGTAAACCTTGGCGTAAACGCGCTAGCCTATTGGACCAAGCCTTTCAAACTGAAATCGAAAAAATCGAAAATGAGTTAAAAACTACCGAAGCGAGTTGAGTCCGGCCGGTGCATCAATGGCGGTTCTCCAAGGCTTGCACGAAGCAAACAGAGGTTGTGACTGCCATCCGCCCGTATTTACGGGGCCTTAGCCAATCGACAGGCAAGGGCATCGATTTTTGCGATTTTCTGTCATAATCGCGCCCCCTCCACGGCTGGTCACAAAATCTTCATGATCGATCTATTCAGCGGATTGGACGCCTGGGTCCTGATAAGCCTGTTCCTGGCTTTGGCCTTCGTCCTCGCCTTTGAGTTCATCAATGGCTTTCATGACACCGCAAATGCGGTGGCGACCGTCATTTATACCAAGGCCATGCCGCCGCACCTGGCTGTATTGCTGTCAGGCTTCTTCAATTTTCTGGGTGTACTGCTGGGTGGCGTAGGTGTGGCGTATGCCATCGTTCACCTGCTACCGGTCGAGCTGCTAATCAATGTCAACACGGGCCGCGGCCTGGCCATGGTGTTCTCACTGCTGGCAGCAGCCATCGCCTGGAACCTGGGCACTTGGTACTTCGGTATTCCCGCTTCCAGCTCGCACACCTTGATCGGCTCCATTCTTGGCGTGGGCATGGCCAATGCCATGATCAACGACATTCCCCTAGCTGAAGGGGTAAACTGGCAGAAGGCGATCGACATTGGTGCCTCTCTGGTGGTGTCCCCTATCGTGGGCTTCGGGGTCGCAGCTTTGATGCTGATTGCGCTCAAGCGCTGGCGCCCGCTGTCCAAGATGCATAAAACCCCAGACCAGCGCCGCAAGCTGGATGACAAGAAACACCCGCCCTTCTGGAACAGGCTGGTGCTGGTGCTCTCTGCACTCGGGGTAAGCTTTGTTCACGGCTCCAACGATGGCCAGAAGGGCATCGGCCTGATCATGCTCGTGTTGATTGGCATTGTACCGAGCCAGTTTGTGCTCAACCTCACCAGCAGCACGTACGAGATCGAGCGCACCCGCGACGCCACCTTGCACCTGGCACAGTTCTACCAGCGCAACAACACGAGCCTTGGCGAGTACCTGGCACTGGGCAAGGCACGTGAGGGGGACCTGCCCGAGCAGTTCGAATGCAACCCGCAGCAGACCGAACCTACCATCGCCGCCTTACAGGAAAACCTGCGCGGTGTAGCCGACTATCACAGCATGGCAGCAGACAAGCGCATTGAAACCCGCCGCTTCCTGCTGTGCCTGGATGATACGGCGCGCAAGGTTGGAAAACTGCCAGACCTGGGTGCTCGGGAAAAAGCCGACCTGGACAAGCTGCGCAAGGACCTCACCAGTACCACAGAATATGCACCGTTCTGGGTAATCTTCGCGGTGGCCCTGGCGCTGGGTGTAGGCACCATGGTGGGCTGGCGTCGTGTAGTACTGACCATTGGCGAAAAAATCGGCAAGCAGGGCATGACCTACGCTCAAGGCATGTCTGCGCAGATCACCGCCGCGTTCGCCATTGGTCTGGCCAACGTGTTCAGCTTGCCAGTGTCCACCACCCATGTACTGTCCTCCGGTGTCGCTGGCACCATGGTGGCCAACCGTAGCGGCCTGCAGGGCAGCACGGTCAAAAACATCATGCTGGCGTGGGTCCTCACTTTGCCTGTGGTCATGTGCATGGCAGCCGGGCTCTTCTGGCTGGCCTCCAAGGCAATCGGCTGATCCCTTCGGCCGCTCCTGGCGAGCGGCCTCCCTCCCTCCTAGGCTATGTATGAAAAGTCCTGACACTCGGTGATGCTGCGTTGAAAACAGCTGGGGCCGCCCAGCCTCGGAATGCTCATTTACAACCAGTAAACCCGAGTGCGGGCCCAGTCCGCTTCCTCAGCTGTTTTCGCCTTGCCTGACCTTCGCGTCAGAAAATTTCATACACAGCCTAGTACAAACACTTTCCTGGTTTAAACGAAGCGGCCGGATCGAACATCTAAAGTTCATCAAGGTCCATGGTAGGGTCTCTGCCGGAAGGAAAGCTGATTGTGCACATCGCTGACATCACCATGTTCTACGCCCCAGCCAGTGGAGGGGTAAGAACTTACCTTGATGCCAAACATCGTCGCTTGGCCGGCCGAACAGGTATCCGCCACAGCTTGTTGATCCCTGGGCCAAGCCTGAGCGAAGAGAACGGTGTATACCGCGTTCCCTCGCCCGCCCTGCCCTTTGGCAATGGCTACCGCTTCCCTTTGCGCCTGGCGCCGTGGTGCAACGTTCTCAAAGAGCTGCAACCAGACGTGATCGAAGTGGGCGACCCCTACCGTACGGCTTGGGCTGCCCTCAATGCCCGCCGCCAACTGGACGTGCCTGTGATCGGTTTTTATCACTCCGATCTACCGTTGCTGGTCAGTAACCGCATGGGCAACTGGGTGACGCCCAATGTAGAGGCTTATGTGAGCAAGCTGTACGGCAATTTCGACCGTGTGCTGGCACCTAGCAAAGTCATGGCAGACAAACTTCGCCGGTTGGGTGTTAGAGATGTATACGTTCAACGGCTAGGGGTGGATCTTGAACTGTTTAACCCTGCACGCCGGGATCCAGAATTGCGGAAACAGTTAGGTATTGCAGCGGACACTCGCTTGTTGGTGTTTGCGGGGCGCGGCTCAAAGGAAAAGAACATTCCTGTGCTGCTCGATTGTATGAAGCACCTAGGCGGGGATTACCATTTGTTATTGGTAGGTTCCAGCATGCCTGCCAACGTTCCCGACAACGTTACTGTTATCAACCATTTCTGTCCCATGCATGAAGTTGCGCGCCTAATGGCCAGCGCTGACGCGTTGTTGCACGCCGGCAATCAGGAAACCTTTGGCCTTGTCATTCTAGAAGCCATGGCCAGCGGTATTCCGGTGGTGGCTGTGGATGCCGGTGCGTTCAAGGAATTGATCACGGATGAAGGCGGTTTGCGCTGCCCTCCAAACGACCCAGGCGCCATGGCAGAAATCGTCAGGCACCTGTTCAAGCACGACCCGGTGGCGTGGGGCAAGCGGGCGCGCTTGTACACCGAGCGCGAGTTTGCCTGGGACACCGTGGTGACTGGGCTGCTGGGGCACTATCACGCTGTTCAAGGGACGGTCGAATTACCGGCGGTGGCCCATGGTTGATCAAGTGGCATCGACCGGCCGCCGAAGCGTGTTGCTGGTGCTGCACGATGTGGCGCCCCAGACCTGGGTAGATTACAAGCCCTTCGTAGAGGCTGTGGATGCGCTGGGGGGTGTGACCATGACGCACTTGGTGGTGCCCGATTTCCATCACCGTAATACCCTCGACCAGCACCCGGCGTTCTGCCGCCTTATGGAACAACGGTTGGCGGCAGGGGACGAGTTGGCCCTGCATGGCTACTACCATGCCGATGACGCGCCAGCACCTCGCACGCCTTGGCAGTGGTTCATGCGCCGGGTATATACCTGGGAAGGCGAATTCTATACGTTGGCTGAGCACCAGGCCCTCGAACGCATCAGCCGAGGCATTGAGGTATTCCAGCAACAGCAATGGCCGCTGGACGGCTTTGTGGCCCCCGCGTGGCTGATGAGCGAAGGCACGCGCAAGGCGCTCAGCAAGTTGCCGCTGTCCTATACCAGTGATCCACAGCACTTCTATCGCCTGCCCAGCTTTGAAAAGATAACAGCCCCTGGGCTGGTATGGAGTGCAGGTAGCGCCTGGCGCCGTACCTTCTCCCGAGCGGTAAGCGAATGGCAGTTGCAGCGCTGGCAGCAGGCTGCAACAGTGCGCTTGGGGCTGCACCCGGTAGACATGCGGCATGCCTCGTCCCGTGCTTATTGGCTGAACACGCTGCAACGGCTGATGCAGGACGGTCGCGTGGCTGAAACCAAGCGCAGCTGGCTGTCACACCAAGGCACCATGGCACACGCGGCATGAAACGCTTGGCCTGGCTGGTCGGGGCACTGGCCATGGCCATTGCCCTACCCTGGGCACTGGGGGGCGGGGAATTGCTGAGCCGCCTGCGTGGCTTTTCACTGCCACTGTTGCTAGGCCTGTTCGCCATGATCGGCCTGTGCTGGACCCTCAATGCCCTTCGCTTACGAGTACTGTTACAAGCCGAGGGCAGACACCTGGGCCTGTGCCACACCGTCGGCATGATCATGGCCACAGAATTTGCCATTTGCGCCACGCCAGGCGGCAGCGGTGGCCCTGTCACGCTAGTGACACTGCTTGATCGGCAAGGCATTCGGCCAGCGCGCAGTGGCGCCGTTTTTGCCATGGATCAACTGGGCGACCTGCTCTTCTTCTGCTGTGCTATCGCAGGCGTGCTGCTGTATGCCTTGTTCCATCAGTTGGACAGTCGCCTGGAATGGCTGTTGGGCAGCAGTGCACTGCTGATGACGCTGTCATTGTTCACCTGCTGGGCCATCGCTCGCCATCAACGGCGTTTCGTGGCGCTTACCGGCTATTTGCTGGGCCGCGTGGGCATGGGCAGGCCGCGTCGCTGGCGCTGGGCACGCCGCTGGTTACACTTTGTGCACGCCTTCAAAGACACCCTTGGCATGCCCAAGCCTTCGCTGGCGCTGGCCTTCCTGCTCACCTGCGCTCACTGGGGATTGCGGTTCAGCATTTTATGGCTGGCCCTGCGCGGGTTGGGCGCAGACCTGCAATGGGCGTGGGCCTTCCTGGTGCAGATCCTGTCCTTGAGTGCAGGGCAGTTTAGCCTGTTACCCGGAGGTGCCGGTGCAGCAGAGCTGACTAGCGCGGCGCTGCTTGCACCTATGGTAGGTAAACCTACTGCTGCCGCAGCGATTGTTATCTGGCGGGTAGTGACGTATTACTTCTATCTGTTGGCCGGTGCGCCCGTGTTCGTCCTGATGGTCGGCAGGCCGCTGCTACGCAAGCTTATGACGCTTCGTCAGGCGTAACCGGGCCGTGACAACCTTCCTGCAGCGCCTTCCATAACGCCTCAGCGTGCGGAAAGTCAGTGCCGTTATCGTCAGTCAAGGCCCGAGGATCGTAACGGGCGGTGCAGCCCTCCCCCAGTACGGGGGGCGGCATGGAGGTGGCACGGTCGAGCGGGTCGGTCATGGCTCACCTCACTGGGTCAGTCAAAGATCACAGTCTTGTTGCCGTGCACCAGCACGCGGTCCTCAAGGTGATAGCGCAAGCCACGCGCCAATACCATTTTTTCTACATCACGCCCCAACCGCACCATGTCTTCGGTGCTGTGGCTGTGACTGATACGCACCACGTCTTGTTCGATGATCGGCCCTGCGTCCAGCTCTTCAGTCACATAATGGCAAGTAGCACCAATCAGTTTCACCCCTCGGGCCGCTGCCTGGTGGTACGGCTTAGCGCCTACGAAGGACGGCAGGAAGCTGTGGTGAATGTTAATGACGCGCTGAGCATAGTCCTGACACAGTTGCGGTGGGAGGATTTGCATGTAGCGGGCCAGTACCACCACATCAGCGGCATGCTCGCTCACCAGGCGAGACACTTCGGCAAAGGCAGGCTGCTTGTCCGCTGGGTTGACCGGTACGTGGTAATAAGGAATACCGTGCCACTCCACCATGCTGCGCAAATCATTGTGGTTGGAAATCACGCAGGCGATATTGCAGTCCAGCTCTTGGCTATGCCAGCGGTGCAGCAGGTCTGCCAGGCAGTGGGATTCACGGCTGGCCATCAGCGCCACGCGCTTCTTGCGGCCAGAGTCTGTGATATGCCAGACCATCGAAAACGCTTCGGCAATGGGCGCGAAGGCTTCACGGAATTCATCCAGGCCAAAGGGTAGGCTGTCGGCACGGATTTCGTGGCGCATGAAGAACCACCCGCTCTGCTCATCGGAGTGGTGGCTTGCTTCGGTAATCCAGCCATTATGGGACGCCAGGAAGTGGCTGACCTTGGCGACAATGCCAACGCCGTCGGGGCAGGCAATCACCAGCCGGAAAGTACGCATCGGTAAAGCTCCAGTACATCGAAAAAGACCCCCATTCTAGCGAGTGGCGCCCAGTTGTGCAGTAGCAATAGCACCTGCATGCTCATGAAAGACGTGTAAGGGCATTGCTACTTTATGATCCCATCGTGAAAATATCTGGAAATAAATTCATCCACAGACTTTACCGCTCTAATTGCCAAAGCCTCAGGTTAATCTTTACTCCATATTCCACAGTGTTTATTATCGCCACAGACCGTCAACCCATTCATAGGTAGTGTCATGTCGCTTATCAACGAGTACCGCAACACCGAAGAAACCATCAAGGAACTCCAGGCCCGCCTGCAGAGCCTGTCCCAGGACAAGAACCTGCAGACCGAGCTTGAATTCGAAGCCAAATTGCGCGACCTGATGGGCGAATACCAGAAGTCTCTGCGTGACATTACCGCACTGCTCGATCCGGAAGCCCGCAACTCCAAGCCCGGCCGCGTTGCACCTGTTAAAACCACAGGTACAAAGCGCGCCCGCAAGGTCAAGCAATACAAGAACCCACACAACGGTGAAATCGTTGAAACCAAGGGTGGCAACCACAAAACCCTGAAAGAGTGGAAAGCCAAGTGGGGCGGTGATGAAGTGGAAAGCTGGGCAACACTGCTGGGCTAATATCTAGCGGTTTCCCACGAACGCCAGCATTGCTGGCGTTTTTCATACCTGCCATTTAAGGCGCACCCCGTTTACATAGTGCTGCCACCGCCCTAGTAGCGCCCGCTGCTGCTCCGTAGCGCCACTCAACGCTTGTTCCATCGCCTGTGCAAAGCTTTGCAGCGTATGGGGCGCGCCATAGGCAGGGTCGGTCAACCGACCACGGCAGAACGCCTGCCATAAGGCTTGCTCTGAAACATCCAAGGTTTCAGGATAATTTCTTGCACGGTAACGAAAGAGCAACTCGCGCAAACGCGGATCATCGAACATCCAGGTATCCTGGGCGAGCGATTCAGGCGGCGCCTCCCGAACTTTTTCACACAATCGCCGGTCGCGGTCGCCAATAAAGCCCGCATACAGCTGTTGCTCTGGGTCGTCGTTAGGCAAGAACTCGTCACTGCCATAAATATGGCTCAGCTTTTCTACCCATAGATGCCGAGCTTCGTGAAGCGCCTGCACTCGACTTTGATATAGCGTGACATCCAGCTGCAGGCGCTCACGGTCTTTATCAGCGATCACTCCCAGCGGTGCAATGACCGGGCAACGGTTCACATGAATCAACTTCAGAGGGACGGGCAGTTGGCCTTCTAGCAACTGGTCTTGGCGGGTATAGAGCCGCCGGGCCAATAGTTCACCCTCTTCTTCCCACAGCACGCGCGGGTCATGGGCCAGGTCGCAGACGATCAGGGCATTACGGTTTCGCGGATGCCATGCCAGCGGTAAAACAACGCCCAGATAATTACGCGCCGCACCGAAGCGCCCGGATACATGAACCATAGGGCGCATCAACTGGATGCGTTCGATAACCTTATGTTTGCGGCGCAACTCAAACAGCCAGTGGAACAATTTGGGCTGTCTCGCCCGTAACAGCCGCGCCAGTGCAATGGTTGCGCGAACATCCGACAAGGCGTCATGGGCCTGGCCGTGATCGATGCCATTGGCGGCCGTGAGCAATTCCAGCCGCAGCGATACCTGGCCATCCACCTGTGGCCATTCGATTCCATCGGGGCGAAGCGCGTAGGCTGCACGCACCAGGTCGATCAGGTCCCAGCGGCTGTTGCCGCCCTGCCACTCACGCGCATAGGGGTCATGGAAGTTGCGGTAGAGGCTGTAGCGAGTGACCTCGTCGTCGAAACGCAGGCTGTTGTACCCCACGCCACAGGTACCGGGCTGGCCAAGCTCATGGTGCACGCGGTTCATGAATTCCACTTCCGACACGCCCTGCTCACGCAGGCGCGCTGGGTCGATGCCTGTGACCAGGCACGCTGCCGGGTGCGGAAGGATGTCATCGGCCAAGCGACAGTACAGGTTGAGCGGCGTATCGATTTCGTTGAGCTGTTCGTCGGTGCGGATACCCGCTACCTGGAGCGGCCGGTCCCGGCTCGGGACAATACCGGTGGTTTCGTAGTCGTACCAGAACAGGCTAGTGGTCACGGGGCATTCCTGAAACAAGCAATCGTGCAGTTTAAAGGCAGTGCTGGCAGAGGCCAAATTCGTCGACGCGCCTCGGGTGTGTGCCACGCAATCCCGGTTGCCGGATGGCTCGTGCATGGCTAGCATCGAGGGCTCACTGTCCGCCAGAACAACCATGCCGGTAAATGGATTACCTCTGCTGCTTCGTGTCATTGCCCTGCTGGCTGGCGGCGGCCCCGTGCTGGCCATGGCTGACCAAGCCCCATTGACCTCGCAGGCGGCACATCAGGCGGTGGTACAGGTGCTGGCAGGTCCGGACCCTACTGCTCTGTCTGCAGTGACCGGTGGCATGGGGCTGGCTTCGATACTTTGCCTGCTCGCCGTACTGTTAGGCACCTTGGCCAAGCGGTGGCGCACACCTGCACCCCAGGGGCAGGTCCAGTACACGCCCCTCCCCGCACCACCCGATTGCACGGATGTCGCTGCCCGTGTCGAACGCCTACGGGAGGGGGCGCCTGCCGAAGCCCTGAGCCTGCTGTACCAGGCTTTGTTGACGCGCCTGGGGGCGGACTATCACCTTCACATTCCCTCCAGTGCTACCGAACCTCAGGTACTGGCTCAAGTCGCCGCGCTACAGCTGAGCGGGCTGGAAGCCTTCACTCGGCGGTTGGTGGAGCAGTGGCAGCTGGCTGTGTACGCTGAACGCTACCCGGACACCGCCACGTGGCACCAGTTGCTGGCCGGTTGGCGCCATCTGTTCCCCAGTGATACGGGCGCATGAACCGGCGCAGCGTGGTACTGCTTATGGTTGCGGTGCTGCTGGCGCTAGGCGCCTGGGCCACCCGCCCTGTGGACGATCCGTGGTGGGCAGCCGCCCAGTTCCTCCGTGAGCAGGGCCTGCCCGTGGTGCGCAGCCAGGACCTCCAACCCCTGGCTCACAGGCCCGCTAACACGCTCAGCCTTGTACTGCTGGGCGAACGTGAACACATGAGCCCTGCGCAGGCGCAAACGCTGCTAGCGTGGGTGTATGCCGGCGGTAGGTTGGTGGTCACCGTGAAGGGGGTTTGGACACCGAGTGGCGGCGGCGGTGACCCTCTGCTAGACCCTTTGAGCATTCGACTGCTGGATGCCTACGCCAGTGCAGGCGGCCAGGTAATAGCCGCTCGCAGCACCCTTACCGAACTGTACCTGGAAGACGGGCAGGCGCCACTGCGATTGGGTTTTGCGCCCGGCCGCCACCTTGAAGACGCCGATGACCTGGCCCAGTCATGGGCCAACAGCCCCCAGGGCACACACATGCTGCAGTTACCCCTGGGTACAGGCACGCTTACGGTTGTGAGCGATACGGCCCTGTGGCGCAACCCTGCCATCGGCCAGTTCGATAATGCCTGGTTGTTGTGGTACCTGAACCAGGGGCGCCAGGTGGTGCTGCAGTACCGCAGCGAAGCGCCAGGCTTTGGCCAATGGCTAGCGAGCCACCCGTCTACACTGGCCTGCGCCCTTTCGCTGCTGATACTACTGGCCTGGGCCACCCTCGTTCGCCAACCTACCCTCTTGGCCCCCAGGCCTGGCAAACCAAAAGCCCCACTGCCAATACACTCTCGACACGCCAGCCGCGAGCAGCTGCTACAAGGCTTGCGTGAGGATATCCGGCAGGTGGCCAGGTTGCGCTATCCTGCCTTTGGCCACCTAACCGTGGCAGCGCAATGGCAATGGCTGGCTACATTGGCTTCTACGTCTACGGCTCAGATTGCCTACGCCATGCACCCGCACCCCGACAAACGCTTGTCTGCCACTGTATTCCGGCGCCAGGTCGTACAGTTGCAAGCCATCAGGAATGCCCTATGAGCAACCCGTCGCTTGGTTCCCCTAACCCTCCAGAGCCTGCCACGGCCCGTGTCACCCACTGGGCTACGGAGCTCAACACCGTATTCGTAGGCCAGCCGGCCGCCAGCCAAGGCCTGTTGATTGCCCTTTTGGCGGGCGGCCATGTGCTGCTTGACGGCCCGCCTGGTACGGGCAAGCAAACCCTGGCCCATGCTTTGGCTGCCTCGTTTGGGGCAGCGTTCCACCCGTTGGCGTGTTCATCTCTTGCCTCGGCCCAAACCAGGCTCCCCGAAGCTGAAACTGCGCAAGTGGTGCTAGCCAAAGGGCTGGAGCAGGCGTCCATGGAGGCCCAGGCGGCCTTGGCCCTCGCCCTTGAGGCTGACAAGGCAGGCGCCCTTGATGAACGGCCTGCGCTGCCTCGCCCTTGCCTGCTCATTGCCTGTCGCAATCCCCAGGACTCGGCCGGTGTTGCCACGCTGTCCGACAGCTTGCTCGACCGTTTCCTCCTGGCCCTGCACGTGACCTTTCCGGGCCCGGAAGAGGAGGTGCGCCTGGCGCGCGACCTGAGCCTGTCGGTCGGCATTGACATGCTCGCCGTAGCCGCCCCACAGCAGTTGTTCAGCGCCAGCGATGTTATTGACCTGCGCCGGCAGCGCGCGACGGTCAAGGTCGCCGATACGCTGGTGGACTACGCTGTGCGCCTGGTACGCACAACGCGGTACACGCCGCTGTTTTGCTTGGGTGCAGGCCCACGGGCCGCCATTGCGCTGGTGCGTTGTGCACAGGCCTGCGCGCTGCTGGCAGGCCGAGACCATGCGGTGGG
>Ga0268349_1000123_pt1 | contig 15017 bp, 11 predicted proteins | sample G5R2_MAIN_18SEP2_FD_190164 | JGI IMG/M metagenome (GOLD analysis project Ga0268349, IMG submission 190164) | Phyllosphere microbial comminities from switchgrass, GLBRC, Michigan, United States - G5R2_MAIN_18SEP2017_LD1 | ecosystem: Host-associated > Plants > Phyllosphere > Phylloplane/Leaf...
GCTCATCCCGCGTTCCAGTTCAAGGTCCAGGTGTTCAACGATGGCGTAGTTGTGAACGGACAGGTGTACCAACATGGTCACGATCCCCAAGGCGTGAAGGTCTGGTTATTTATACAGTGCTATCGGGGCGCCTGACAATCCCATCTGTAAGGCGATCCGATAGCCGTTCAGCGCCTGACTGAGAATTTGCTCACGCCTTAGCCCTTGAACCTCGCAATCACGGCCCCCATATAGCCGGCATCCAGCGAGGTATTGCTCGCCGACGTACTCAAAGGAGAATTCCATGGCTGAAGAAAAGACTCTGGACGAACAGAACCCGGACCTCACCCCGGCACCAGAAGCCACGGGTGATGACCTCGCTGCACAGGTGCAGGCGCTCGAAGAGCAACTGGCCGCCGAGAAGGACAAGGCACTGCGCGTTGCCGCTGATGTGCAGAACATCCGCCGCCGTGCCGAGCAGGACGTGGAAAAGGCGCACAAGTTTGCGCTAGAGAAGTTTGCCGGTGACCTGCTGCCTATCGTTGATAGCCTTGAGCGCGGCCTGGAGCTGTCCAGCGGTGAAGACGAAGCCCTGCGCCCCATGCGCGAAGGCATGCAACTGACCCTGAAAATGTTCGCTGATACCCTCAAGCGCTACGGCGCCGAGTCGGTAGACCCGCACGGCGAGCCGTTCAACGCCGAACACCATCAGGCCATGGCCATGCAGGAAAGCGCCGACGTGGAGCCCAACACCGTACTCAAGGTGTTCCAGAAGGGTTACCAGCTCAACGGCCGCCTGCTGCGCCCGGCCATGGTTGTGGTCAGCAAGCCTGTGGCACCGGCCACGCCTTCGATCAACGAGAAGGCTTGAAATCCGTAAAGCGGCCCCCATCTAGTCGTCAAGCGTTCGAGTGCTACCGCGTACAGCCACCACTGGCGCGGCAACCTAATTCAAAGTTTCGGGAGAGTTTCATACATGGGCAAGATCATCGGTATTGACCTGGGGACAACCAACTCCTGTGTCTCCGTGCTGGAAAACGGCAAAGCCAAAGTTATCGAAAACGCTGAAGGCGCGCGTACCACGCCGTCCATCATTGCGTACGCCAACGACGGCGAAGTGCTGGTAGGGCAGTCGGCCAAGCGCCAGGCGGTCACCAACCCGCACAACACCCTCTATGCCGTAAAGCGCCTGATCGGCCGCAAGTTCGAAGAAGAAGTCGTTCAGAAAGACATCAAGATGGTGCCGTACAAGATCGCCAAGGCTGACAACGGCGATGCGTGGGTCGAGGTGAACAGCCAGAAGATGGCACCGCCACAGATCTCGGCTGAAGTGCTGAAAAAAATGAAGAAGACTGCCGAAGACTACCTAGGTGAGTCCGTGACCGAAGCGGTCATCACCGTGCCGGCCTACTTCAACGACAGCCAGCGCCAAGCTACCAAGGACGCCGGCCGTATCGCAGGCCTGGACGTCAAGCGCATCATCAACGAGCCAACTGCAGCAGCCCTGGCCTACGGCATGGACAAAGCGCGCGGCGACCACACCGTTATCGTCTATGACCTGGGCGGCGGTACCTTCGACGTGTCCGTGATCGAAATCGCGGAAGTGGACGGCGAGCATCAGTTCGAAGTACTGGCCACCAACGGTGACACCTTCCTGGGTGGTGAAGACTTCGACATCCGGCTGATCGACTACCTGGTAGACGAATTCAAGAAAGAAAGCGGCATGAACCTCAAGGGCGACCCGCTGGCCATGCAGCGCCTGAAAGAAGCCGCTGAAAAAGCCAAGATCGAGTTGTCTTCGTCCCAGTCCACCGACGTGAACCTGCCGTACATCACGGCCGATGCCACCGGGCCGAAGCACCTGAACGTGAAAATCTCCCGCGCCAAGCTTGAAGCGCTGGTGGAAGACCTGGTTCAGCGCACCATCGAGCCTTGCCGCATTGCTTTGAAAGACGCCGGTATCGACGTGGGTTCCATCCACGACGTGATCCTGGTAGGCGGCCAGACCCGCATGCCACTGGTCCAGAAACTGGTAAGCGACTTCTTCGGCAAGGAAGCACGTAAAGACGTGAACCCGGACGAAGCCGTTGCCATGGGTGCTGCTATTCAGGGCGCCGTACTGGCTGGTGACGTGAAGGACGTGCTGCTGCTGGACGTTAGCCCGCTGACCCTGGGTATCGAAACCATGGGTGGCGTAATGACGCCGCTGATCGAGAAGAACACCACCATCCCGACTAAGAAGTCCCAGGTGTTCTCTACCGCCGACGACAACCAGAGCGCCGTGACCATTCACGTGCTGCAGGGCGAGCGTAAGCAGGCGACGTCTAACAAGTCCCTGGGCAAGTTTGACCTGAGCGAGATTCCACCAGCACCACGCGGTGTTCCTCAAATCGAAGTGACCTTCGACATCGACGCCAACGGCATTCTGCACGTAGGCGCCAAAGACAAGGCCACTGGCAAGCAGCAGTCCATCGTGATCAAGGCCAACTCTGGCTTGTCCGAGGAAGAGATCCAGCAAATGGTGCGTGATGCCGAGGCCAACGCCGAGGAAGATCGCAAGTTCGAAGAGCTGGCCTCCGCTCGCAACCAAGGCGATGCGCTGGTGCACTCCACCCGCAAGATGGTCAGCGAAGCCGGCGACAAGGTAACCGCTGAAGAGAAAACCGCCATTGAAACGGCTGTTGCCGCACTGGAAACAGCAGTGAAGGGTGACGACAAGGCGGCCATCGAAGCGCGTATCGAAGAGCTGTCCAAGGTGACTGCACCTGTTGCTCAGAAGATGTACGCCGACGCCGGTCAGGAATCCCCTGCCCAGCCCGCCGGTGAAGAGCCGAAGAAGCACGACGACGTAGTCGATGCCGAGTTCGAAGAAGTGAAAGACAACAAGTAAGTACTGCTTGTGATCGGCCGGTTTCCTGCATACGTGTGGTGACTGGTAGCATGTCGCCGCGCGGGGGCCTTGGCTCCCGCGTTGGCGTGTCTGGGGTACAGGAATTTCAAGGTTCCCCAAAGCCGCCTGTAGGCGCCAAGCTTTGCGCCTATAAGGTGAGTACGTAAGGAACCTGCCTGCCCGCTCGCACAGCGGGCATTGGCGAAATCTATTCAAGGTGTGAACAACCATATGGCTAAGCGTGACTATTACGAGGTACTGGGGGTAGAGCGGGGCGCAAGCGAAGCCGAGCTGAAGAAAGCCTATCGCCGAGTAGCGATGAAGCTTCACCCGGATCGCAACCCGGGTGACAAAGCGGCAGAAGAAAGCTTCAAGGAGGCCAACGAGGCCTATGAAGTGCTGTCCGACGCCAGCAAGCGCGCGGCCTACGACCAGTACGGTCATGCTGGGGTAGATCCCCAGATGGGTGGCGGTGGCCAAGGCTTTGGCGGCGCTAACTTCTCCGACATCTTTGGCGACGTGTTCAGTGACTTCTTCGGCGCTGGCGGGCGCGGGGGCGGCCGTGGCGGCGCGCAGCGTGGCAGCGACCTGCGTTACACCCTGGAGCTGGACCTCGAAGAAGCCGTGCGCGGCACCACCGTCAGTATCCGTGTTCCCACCTTGGTCAACTGCAAGGTCTGCGACGGCAATGGCGCCAAGAAGGGTTCCTCGCCCATCAGCTGCCCTACCTGTGCCGGCATTGGCCAGGTGCGCATGCAGCAGGGCTTCTTCTCGGTGCAGCAGACCTGCCCGCGCTGCCATGGCCAGGGCAAGATCATTTCCGACCCGTGCGACGCTTGCCATGGCGAAGGGCGTGTCGAGGAATTCAAGACCCTTTCCGTAAAAGTACCGCCAGGGGTCGATACAGGCGACCGTATTCGCTTGTCCGGTGAGGGCGAGGCGGGCGCGCAGGGTGGCCCTACCGGCGACCTGTATGTGGTGATCAACGTGCGCGAGCACGCGATCTTCCAGCGCGACGGCAAGAACCTGTTCTGCGAAGTGCCCATCAGCTTTACCGATGCCGCCTTGGGTGGGGAGCTGGAAGTGCCTACGCTCGACGGTCGAGTGAAGCTCAAGATCCCGGATGGCACGCAAACCGGCAAGCAGTTCCGCCTGCGTGGCAAGGGTGTGGCGCCAGTGCGTGGCGGCTCGCCAGGTGACCTGCTGTGCCGTGTAGCTGTGGAAACGCCGGTCAACCTGGATCGCCGTCAGCGCGAGTTGCTGGAAGAGTTCCGGGCATCCCTGGAAGGCAACACCACGCATTCGCCCAAGGCCAGCGGCTGGTTCGAAGGTATGAAGCGCTTCTTTGGCGACCTCTGAAGCCAACGATCAAAAGGATTCACTGATGCGACGTATAGCTGTGATGGGGGCCGCTGGCCGTATGGGGAAAACCCTGGTCGAGGCCGTGCAGCAGGCGCCTGGCGCCGGGCTCACTGCTGCCATCGACCGGGCGGACAGCACCCTAGTGGGCGCCGATGCGGGTGAGCTGGCCGCACTGGGGCGGATCGGCGTGCCGATCTCCGGCGACCTGAGCCGCGTGGCGGAGGAGTTCGATGTACTGATCGACTTCACCCACCCCACGGTGACCCTGAAAAACCTGGCCTTCTGCCGCAAGGCGGGCAAGGCCATGGTCATTGGCACCACCGGGTTCAGTGTTGAGGAGAAGGAGCGCCTGGCCGAGGCGGGCAAGGACATCCCTATCGTGTTCGCCGCTAACTTCAGCATCGGCGTGAACCTGTGCCTGAAGCTGCTGGACACCGCCGCCCGTGTACTGGGCGATGACGTGGACATCGAGATTCTCGAAGCCCATCACCGCCACAAGGTGGATGCGCCTTCAGGTACAGCTGTCCGCATGGGGGAAGTGGTGGCCAAGGCCTTGGGCCGGGACCTGGAAAAAGTGGCCGTGTACGGCCGCGAAGGCCAGACCGGTGCGCGCAAGCGCGAGACCATCGGCTTTGCCACCGTGCGCGCCGGGGACGTGGTAGGGGATCATACCGTGCTGTTCGCTGCTGAGGGCGAGCGTGTGGAAATCACTCACAAAGCCTCCAGCCGCATGACATTCGCCAAGGGGGCCGTTCGTGCTGCCCTGTGGCTGGATGGGCGCGCACCAGGGTTGTACGACATGCAGGATGTGCTGGAACTGCATTGAAGAAGGGCCGGTATTCAGTCAATTCAAGTGGTGCAACCTGGCATTTTTGTCAGGTTCACCCAGTGGCATTACATGCTTCAATTGAAGCGTGAACGACACTGGAGCGCTCTGATGCGTCAGTACAGCCCGCAAGCCGCATTGCTAGCGACCGACATGGCCCAATCCGTGACTAGGCGTGGGCAAGCGCTTCGGGTCTATACGCCTTTTGGTTATGTACCTAGCCAACGAGGCGAAGCTGGGTTTGCGGGGCAATTGAACGAGTCCTCCCTCTATATGTTAGGTAATGGCTACCGAGCCTACCTCCCTACGCTGGGGCGTTTTGTTTCCCCAGACGCGGTTAGCCCTTTTGGGCAAGGTGGGCTGAACGCATATGCCTATTGTGATGACGACCCTGTAAACAGGCGGGACAACGAAGGAGACAGCTGGCGTTTCCTCCTGGGCAAATTTGTCTCGAAATCGAAATCCGTCAAGTCAGTCTATAGTGCTCTTGAGTTACGCTATGCTGGCCCAGGCCCAGGCCCAGGCAAGGTGCTGCGTTTCGCTACCAGTGAAGTGACGGATCCCACGCTGATGTACAAAGCCCTGGGTACTCACCTCTCCGGTTCTCAGGGCGGCTTTGGTGTAATGGTGCGTAACGCTGAACGCGTCAAAGCCAGTGCCAAAGGCTTCGAGGCAATTCCAGGGTATGCGCCCTTGCGTGATCCCTCATTGTTCGAGCAGGCTATCGAGCGGCAACATGCATCGGTGTGGGGTAATGAAGCGATCAAGCCCGTTGGCCCAGGTGATTGGCCTGCGTTACGGCAAGGGCCGCTTGATCTTGACGATGGCGGTGCGCGACGTGTTGTGCTGAGTTACCTGTATTACCAGGAGCTGGCCAATCCACAGATTGTTAAAATACGTGGCAGGGTTGATCCGTGGAGCAATGGCAGAGCCTGAGGGGTCCTATAATTAAACGCGCCCAATGGGTGGACCAAAATGTCGCTTTTCTGTAAGCTACAGCTTTAGTGTGTCCACTAAAAGCGCGCAGATAATTCGATAAAGAAGCGGGGCGACGTGTCTATACGTCTCTCCGCTTTTTTACAACCTGCGATCGCCCCTTCAGGCTAGATTTATCGGAGGTCTTCTTGACTAAGCCAGCCATACTCGCCCTTGCCGACGGCAGCCTCTTTCGCGGTGAAGCGATTGGAGCCGACGGCCAGACCGTCGGAGAGGTGGTCTTCAACACGGCCATGACCGGCTATCAGGAAATCCTCACAGACCCTTCCTACGCCCAGCAGATCGTTACCCTGACCTACCCCCACATCGGCAACACCGGCACCACAGCGCTGGACGCCGAAGCCGACCGCGTATGGTCCGCAGGCCTGGTGATCCGTGACCTTCCGCTGATTGCGAGCAACTGGCGCAACACCCAGCCGCTGTCCGACTACCTCAAAGCCAACAACGTGGTGGCCATCGCCGGCATCGACACCCGTCGGCTTACGCGCATCCTGCGGGAGAAGGGCGCCCAGAACGGTTGCATCCTGGCCGGTGACAACATCACCGAAGAAGCGGCCATCGCTGCCGCGCGCGGCTTCCCGGGCCTGAAGGGCATGGACTTGGCCAAAGAGGTCAGCACCAAGAAAACCTACCCGTGGCGTGAAGGCGTATGGGCCTTGGCGACCGACAGCCACGCCCAGCCTAAAGACGAAGAGCTGCCTTACCACGTAGTGGCCTACGACTACGGCGTGAAGCTGAACATCCTGCGCATGCTGGTGGCTCGCGGCTGCCGCCTTACGGTAGTACCTGCCCAGACCCCGGCCAGTGAAGTGCTGGCACTCAAGCCAGACGGCGTGTTTCTCTCCAACGGCCCTGGGGACCCGGAGCCGTGCGACTACGCCATCAAGGCCATCCAGGACGTGCTGGAAACCGACACGCCGGTGTTCGGCATTTGCCTGGGTCACCAGTTGCTGGCGCTGGCAGCAGGCGCGCGCACCGTCAAGATGGACACTGGCCACCATGGTGCCAACCACCCGGTCCAGGACCTGGACACCGGTGTGGTGATGATCACTAGCCAGAACCACGGGTTTGCGGTGGACGAAAGCACATTGCCCAGCAACGTGCGCGCCATCCACAAGTCGCTGTTCGATGGCACCTTGCAAGGCATCGAGATTACCGGCAAGGACGCGTTCAGCTTCCAGGGGCACCCGGAAGCCAGCCCTGGCCCGACCGACGTTGCGCCACTGTTCGATCGCTTCATCGAGTCGATGGCCAAGCGCCGCTAACTGCTGCACGCCCTGGCCGCCCCACACCTGTGCGGGCCGGCCCGGTGCCGCCCATGATTGTTCGAGGCAGCCTGTTCACCCAGGCCTGCCGACCGAAATGCGGAATTGAGTGACCACCATGCCAAAACGTACAGATATCAAAAGCATCCTGATCCTCGGCGCGGGGCCTATCGTTATCGGCCAGGCCTGTGAGTTCGATTACTCTGGCGCCCAGGCCTGCAAGGCCCTGCGCGAAGAGGGCTACCGGGTGATCCTGGTGAACTCCAACCCAGCCACCATCATGACCGACCCGGCCATGGCGGACGCCACCTACATCGAGCCGATCAAGTGGCAGACCGTTGCCAAGATCATCGAAGCCGAGCGCCCAGACGCACTGCTGCCGACCATGGGTGGCCAGACCGCACTCAACTGCGCGCTGGACCTGGAGCGCGAAGGCGTTCTGGAGAAATTCGGTGTGGAAATGATCGGCGCCAATGCCGACACCATCGACAAGGCCGAAGACCGTTCGCGCTTTGACAAGGCCATGAAAGCCATCGGCCTGGAATGCCCGCGTTCCGGCATCGCCCATAACATGGAAGAAGCCAACGCCACCCTTGAGCGCCTGGGCTTCCCGTGCATCATCCGCCCTTCGTTCACCATGGGCGGGACCGGCGGCGGTATTGCCTACAACCGCGAAGAGTTCGAAGAAATTTGCGCCCGTGGCCTGGACCTATCGCCCACCAAGGAACTGCTGATCGACGAATCGCTGATCGGGTGGAAAGAGTATGAAATGGAAGTTGTCCGCGACAAGAAGGACAACTGCATCATCGTCTGCTCCATCGAGAACTTCGACCCCATGGGCGTCCATACAGGTGACTCGATCACCGTGGCCCCAGCGCAGACGCTGACCGACAAGGAATACCAGATCATGCGCAACGCCTCGCTGGCGGTGCTGCGTGAGATCGGCGTGGAAACCGGCGGTTCGAACGTGCAGTTCGGTATCTGCCCAGACACCGGCCGCATGGTTGTGATCGAAATGAACCCGCGTGTTTCCCGCTCCTCGGCGCTGGCCTCCAAGGCCACCGGCTTCCCGATTGCCAAGGTCGCCGCCAAGCTGGCCGTGGGGTACACCCTGGACGAACTGCAGAACGACATCACCGGCGGCAAAACCCCGGCTTCGTTCGAGCCGTCCATCGACTATGTGGTCACCAAGCTGCCACGCTTCGCGTTCGAAAAATTCCCCAAAGCCGACGCCCGCCTGACCACCCAGATGAAATCTGTGGGTGAAGTCATGGCCATCGGCCGTACCTTCCAGGAGTCGTTGCAGAAAGCCTTGCGCGGGCTGGAAGTGGGCGTCTGTGGTCTGGACCCTAAGGTAGAACCCAGCAACCCCGAGTTCCACAGCATCCTCAAGCGTGAGCTGACTGTGCCGGGCGCCGAGCGTATCTGGTATGTGGCCGATGCATTCCGCGCGGGCATGACCTGTGACGAAATCTTTGCCCTTACCAGCATCGACCATTGGTTCCTGGTGCAGATCGAAGACCTGATCAAGGACGAAGAGAAGGTAAAAACCCTCGGCCTGGCTGATATCGACAAGCAGCTGATGTTCCGCCTCAAGCGCAAAGGCTTCTCGGACCAGCGCCTGGCCAAGTTGCTGGGTGTGACCGACAAGAACCTGCGCCGCCACCGCCACAAGCTGGAGATCTTCCCGGTCTACAAGCGCGTGGACACCTGTGCCGCTGAGTTCGCCACCGATACCGCCTACCTGTACTCCACGTACGAGGAAGAGTGTGAGGCCAACCCGTCCACCCGCGACAAAATCATGATCCTGGGTGGGGGCCCCAACCGTATCGGCCAGGGCATCGAGTTCGACTATTGCTGCGTACACGCCGCACTGGCGCTGCGTGACGATGGTTATGAAACCATCATGGTCAACTGCAACCCGGAAACCGTGTCCACGGACTACGACACCTCCGACCGCCTGTACTTCGAGCCGTTGACCCTTGAGGACGTGCTGGAAGTGGTACGGGTCGAGAAGCCCAAAGGCGTGATCGTGCAGTACGGTGGCCAAACTCCGCTGAAGCTGGCCCGTGCCTTGGAAGAGGCAGGTGTGCCCATTATCGGTACCAGCCCGGATGCCATCGACCGTGCTGAAGACCGCGAGCGCTTCCAGCAAATGGTCCAGCGCCTGAACCTGCTGCAGCCGCCGAACGCGACGGTTCGCAGCGAAGAAGAAGCCATTCGGGCCGCAGGTGCTATCGGTTACCCCCTGGTAGTTCGCCCGTCCTATGTATTGGGTGGCCGCGCCATGGAGATCGTCTACGAACTGGACGAGCTCAAGCGCTACCTGCGCGACGCGGTTCAAGTGTCCAATGACAGCCCTGTGCTGCTGGACCACTTCCTTAATTGCGCCATCGAAATGGATGTGGATGCCGTATGCGACGGTACGGATGTGGTAATCGGCGCCATCATGCAGCACATCGAGCAGGCCGGCGTTCACTCTGGTGACTCGGCGTGCTCGCTGCCGCCGTACTCCCTGCCGGCTCATGTGCAGGATGAAGTACGCGAACAGGTGAAGAAGATGGCGCTGGAGCTGGGCGTGGTTGGCCTGATGAACGTGCAGCTAGCCTTGCAGGGCGACAAGATCTACGTGATCGAAGTAAACCCGCGTGCCTCGCGTACCGTGCCGTTCGTGTCCAAGTGCATCGGCACCTCGCTGGCCATGATCGCCGCCCGCGTGATGGCAGGCAAAACCCTCAAGGAACTGGGCTTCACCCAGGAAATCATCCCCAACTTCTACAGTGTGAAAGAGGCAGTGTTCCCCTTCGCCAAATTCCCTGGCGTGGACCCGATCCTTGGGCCAGAGATGAAATCTACTGGTGAAGTGATGGGTGTGGGTGACACCTTTGGCGAAGCCTTCGCCAAGGCACAGATGGGCGCCAGCGAAGTATTGCCCACCGGTGGTACCGCATTCATCAGCGTGCGCGATGATGACAAGCCTTTCGTGGCCAGCGTTGCCGGGCAATTGATCAACCTGGGCTTCCAGGTAGTAGCCACTGCGGGCACTGCGAAGGTCATCGAGGAAGCAGGCCTGAAGGTGCGCCGTGTAAACAAGGTAACTGAAGGCCGCCCGCATATCGTGGACATGATCAAGAATGACGAAGTAACCTTGATCATCAACACGACCGAAGGGCGCCAGTCGATTGCCGACTCGTACTCCATCCGTCGCAATGCCTTGCAGCACAAGATCTATTGCACCACCACGATCGCTGCCGGTGAAGCCATCTGCCAGGCGCTCAAATTCGGCCCTGAGAAGACCGTACGGCGCTTGCAGGATCTACACGCAGGACTCAACGCATGACCAAATACCCCATGACCGTCCAAGGCGCTCGCGCCTTGGAAGAAGAGCATTTGCACCTGACCAAGGTCGTTCGCCCCAAGCTCAGCCATGACATTGGTGTGGCGCGAGAGCTGGGTGACCTGAAGGAAAACGCTGAGTATCATGCCGCTCGCGAGCAGCAGGGCATGGTAGAAGCGCGTATTCGTGACATCGAGGGTCGCCTGCAGAATGCGGTGATCATCGACGTCACCACCATCGAGCCCACCGGCAAGGTGATTTTCGGTACTACCGTGGAAATCGCCAACACCGAAACGGACGAGCGCGTGGTCTACCAGATCGTGGGCGAGGACGAAGCCGACATCAAGGCGCGGAAGATTTCCAGCGGCTCACCTATCGCCAAGGCGCTGATCGCCAAGGAGGAGGGTGACATCGTGGTAGTGAAAACCCCGAGCGGTACCGTCGAGTACGAGATTATCGAGGTACGGCACATCTGACCTTGCCCGCCGGCTATGCCAGGCTCCTGTAGGAGCCGGCCCAGCCGGCGAAGCCTGGTCAGGCGAAACGATGTATGTTTGAAAGCTGCTTGTTCGGCTGCGGATTGCGGCGGTACACCAGGGCCATCTTGCCGATGACCTGAACCAGGTCTGCGCGGCCTGCGGTGCACAGGCTGTTGATCATGCCCAGGCGCTCTTCGCGATCCAGGATGTTGACCTTTACCTTGATCAGCTCGTGATCAGCCAATGCACGTTCCAACTCTGCCGCGACGCCTTCCGTCACGCCATTCTCAGCTACGATCAATACCGGCTTGAGGTGGTGACCGATGGATTTGTACTGCTTTTTCTGCTCTGGTTTGAGCGGCATAACCTGACCCTTTGATTGAAACTGTATGAAAATGGCGGCCATTTTACCCGAGCGCACGGTGCTACGCACAGCGACACGCAACGCCGCCCTACTTCGAGGTGCCCAGTGGCCCGTTCCAAGACAAGCCATAATTGGCTGAAAGAACATTTTAACGACCCGTATGTGAAGATGGCGCAGAAGGACGGCTACCGTTCGCGCGCCAGTTACAAGCTGCTGGAAATCCAGGAAAAGGACAGGCTTATCCGCCCTGGCATGTCAGTAATCGACCTGGGCGCGGCGCCCGGTGGCTGGTCCCAGGTCACCAGCCGGCTGATCGGCGGGCAGGGCCGGCTGATCGCTTCGGACATCCTGGAAATGGACAGTATTCCCGATGTCACCTTCATCCAGGGGGACTTCACCCACGATGCAGTGCTGCAGCAGATTCTGGAAGCTGCAGGTGGCAACCCGTTCGACCTTGTTATTTCCGACATGGCCCCCAATATGAGTGGATTGAGCGCAGTGGACATGCCCCGTGCAATGTTTCTGTGTGAGCTGGCGCTGGACCTGGCCGGCCGGGTACTCAAGCCAGGCGGGGATTTTCTGATCAAGATTTTCCAGGGGGAAGGGTTCGACACCTACCTCAAGACCGTTCGGCAGCAATTCGACAAGGTTCAAATGCGTAAACCGCTGTCGTCACGGGACCGTTCTCGCGAACAATACCTTCTGGCGCGCGGCTTCAAGGGCTGACAGCTACACTCATGGCAGCTTCGTGGTGGCCGATAGCTTTTTTCAAATGGTGATTGCTACGGAGCATAAGCGAGCATTGCGCAGTCAAAAGTTTCACAAAGCGTTACAAGCAGCCTCTGCGCATGCCTAGGGTTGTGTAGTAAGTTAGGCCGATGGACATCATACGAAGCCTGGCGCTAGGTCCCAGAGACTGGCTTCAGAGGGTAGCGAATTGAACGATATGGCAAAGAATCTCATCCTGTGGCTGATCATCGCCGCCGTTCTCGTGACGGTGATGAACAATTTCTCAAGCCCAAACGAACCGCAAACCCTCAATTACTCCGACTTCATCCAGCAGGTGAAGGACGGCAAGATTGAGCGCGTGCAGGTAGACGGCTACGTCATTACCGGCAAGCGCAACGACGGCGACAATTTCAAGACCATCCGCCCCGCTATTCAGGACAACGGCCTGATTGGCGACTTGGTGGACAACAAGGTCGTGGTCGAAGGCAAGCAGCCTGAGCAGCAAAGCATCTGGACCCAGCTATTGGTCGCCAGCTTCCCTATCCTTGTGATCATCGCCGTGTTCATGTTCTTCATGCGGCAGATGCAAGGGGGGGCGGGCGGTAAAGGCGGGCCTATGAGCTTTGGTAAAAGCAAGGCACGCTTGCTCTCCGAAGACCAGGTCAAAACCACCTTGGCAGATGTGGCTGGGTGTGACGAGGCCAAGGAGGAAGTTGGTGAGCTGGTGGAGTTCCTGCGTGACCCAGGCAAGTTCCAGCGCTTGGGCGGTCGTATCCCCCGTGGGGTGCTGATGGTAGGCCCGCCTGGTACAGGTAAAACCCTGTTGGCCAAGGCCATCGCTGGCGAGGCTAAAGTCCCGTTCTTCACCATTTCCGGTTCGGACTTTGTGGAAATGTTCGTGGGGGTGGGCGCCAGCCGCGTACGCGACATGTTCGAGCAGGCTAAGAAGCATGCGCCTTGCATTATCTTCATCGACGAAATCGATGCGGTAGGTCGCCACCGTGGCGCCGGTATGGGCGGCGGTCATGACGAGCGCGAGCAGACGCTCAACCAGTTGCTGGTGGAGATGGACGGCTTTGAAGTGAACGATGGCATCATCGTGATCGCTGCCACCAACCGTCCCGATGTGCTGGACCCGGCATTGCTGCGCCCTGGCCGTTTCGACCGCCAGGTGGTAGTAGGCCTGCCGGATATCCGCGGGCGTGAGCAGATCCTGAAAGTGCATATGCGCAAAGTGCCGGCTGGCGAAAACGTCGACCCGGCTGTAATTGCACGCGGTACACCAGGGTTCTCGGGTGCAGACCTGGCAAACCTTGTGAACGAAGCGTCCCTGTTCGCCGCTCGTTCAGGCAAGCGAATCGTGGAAATGCGCGAGTTCGAGCTGGCCAAGGACAAGATCATGATGGGCGCAGAGCGCAAAACCATGGTCATGTCCGAGAAAGAGAAGCGCAACACGGCATACCACGAAGCCGGCCATGCCATTGTGGGTCGCATCGTTCCCGAGCATGACCCGGTGTACAAGGTGTCTATCATTCCTCGTGGCCGTGCCTTGGGTGTAACCATGTTCCTGCCCGAGGAAGACCGTTACAGCTTGTCCAAGCGTGCGCTGATCAGCCAGATCTGCTCGCTGTACGGCGGTCGTATCGCGGAGGAAATGACACTGGGCTTCGATGGTGTGACTACAGGTGCCTCGAACGACATCATGCGCGCCAGCCAGATCGCTCGGAATATGGTCACTAAATGGGGCCTGTCCGAGAAGATGGGGCCGTTGATGTATGCGGAAGACGAGGGTGAGTCCTACCTGGGTCGTGGCGGCGGTGGCCAGAATGGCAGCCTGTCGGGCGAGACAGCTAAAATGATCGACTCTGAAGTGCGTAGCATCATCGACCATTGCTACACCACGGCCGGCCAGATCCTTACGGATAACCGCGACAAGCTGGACGTTATGGCCGAAGCGTTGATGAAGTACGAAACCATCGATGCCGATCAGATCGAGGACATCATGGCCGGAAGGCCTGTGCGTGAACCTCGTGACTGGACAGGTGGTTCTGGCTCTTCAGGCACTGCAGCCAAAGGTAACGAGCGCCCAGAGGCGCCGATTGGTGGCCCAGCCGCACAACACTAAGGCTTTACATGAGCTCTACGCTGCACTCGACCCGGTTGCCTTGCGGCAACCGGGTTCTTGATTTATCCCATACCCATGTCATGGGTATCCTCAATGTCACGCCAGACTCGTTTTCGGACGGCGGCCGCTTCAAGGGGCGGGACCGCGCCCTTGAACATGCCCGTGAAATGGTCGAGGCGGGCGCTGCGCTTATAGACGTAGGTGGGGAGTCCACTCGCCCTGGCGCTTCTCCCGTGTCCGTTCAGGAAGAGCTCGATCGGGTATGCCCTGTGGTAGAAGCCATTGTTGCCGAGCTGGATGTGATCGTTTCGGTGGACACCTCTACCCCAGAGGTCATCACGCAGGCCGCACAGCTGGGCATGGGGCTGGTCAACGACGTACGGGCGTTGCGTCGCCCTGGCGCCCTGGAGGCGGCTGCTGGCACCCAGGCTGCGGTGTGCCTGATGCATATGCGAGGCGAGCCTGGGGACATGCAGAATGCGCCTGTCTACACCGACCTGGTGGGCGAAGTTGTCGATTTTCTCGCGGATCGGTTGCTGGCCTGTCAGAATATGGGCATAGACGCGTCCCGGGTTGTGCTGGACCCAGGCTTTGGCTTTGCCAAAACCCATGCCCACAACCTTAGCCTGTTCAAGGCGCTTGATCGCCTAGGTACGCTTGGCCGG